>Ga0208547_1001808_pt1 | contig 11659 bp, 28 predicted proteins | sample DEB08_DNA_5_FD_185501 | JGI IMG/M metagenome (GOLD analysis project Ga0208547, IMG submission 185501) | Aqueous microbial communities from the Delaware River and Bay under freshwater to marine salinity gradient to study organic matter... | ecosystem: Environmental > Aquatic > Marine > Coastal ... | reverse complement strand
TATAAAAGAAGCGCAAAAGTAATAAATATAAAACAAACAAATACAAAAATTATTAAAATAAAAAATATAATCAATTAAATAGCAAATACAGTTTGTTCAAATATTAGGCCCCTGGTCCGCCAGGGGTTTTTTTGTGCCCACATAAAAGTTTACGTAAGTCACTGTATATCAACGACTTATGGCACGAGCGGCGGGGAGATTTTGCTGTAAGTGCTTGATTATTAAAGGTTTACAACAATCTTCATTTAATTGAATTTTTTTCTTGCAGTTTTTAAAAAACTAGACTAATGTACTTATATGATACTGAGAAACCAACAAGACCCAAGATACACGATTAAAAAGAATCGACCCGTATATGTTTACAAGAATCTACATAAAGATTGTTGGAGCATCAAGCAACATGGATTAGTAAAAGCTCACATTCCAAAGGATCATGCTATTGGATTATGGGATTGCTATTTTCATGTCGATGTCAAAGGCAGAGAAAAAGTTCTTCGTGAGAAGCGTAAGAATGTTCATGCTTTTGTTAAGGGTTATCTGCAAGATGCTGAGACTGTAAACACAGACAAGTTTCCAACCGAAGTGACATACAACCCTTACAAGTATGAGACTTTTGTTGACAAGGACACCGAAAGTTTTGTATATTATGCAGACGAAGTTTTATTAACACACAACAAAGTAACAGCCTATATATCATGAAGCAATTATTGGTCAAGATACCTACCTCGCAATCCATCCAAGAAGTTATTGATTATATTTATTATAATGAAATGGAGGGCAGAGAAGATGAAACAGATTCTTGGTTCACCACCTATGAATCATTAAAAGAATTACAACAAAAAGTATTAGATGAGGAGGATATGTTATGAAAGAACAATTAAAAAGAATAGAATGTGCAATTGATGGAGTCGCCGATGAGTTATTAGAAGGTCGCCGCTATGGAAACATGGCAGATCTCATCAAGGTAATGAATGGCATTAACGAAAGTTTATGCACTATCAGCTATGACCTAAAAGACTTAGTCCACGCAAAAAAGCTTGAAAATGAGCTAAAAACAGAACTCAGGTAGTTATGTAAGTTACTGAGTACCAACGACTTATGGCAGAGGCGACGGGGAGATTTTGCTGTAACTGATTGACAACCAAGACTTTACAACAAAATGCATTTATTTGCATTTTTTTCTTGCGTTACTATTGGAATTCGTCTAGTGTGTTTATATGCAAGAGACAATAGATATCACACCAACATGGTCAGCACTCATTCTTCCAATGATTGAGGTACTGAAGAACCCAAAAGCAGGATACGAAGATAAGCAAAATGTTATATTTGAATTAAAGCGTTTAGCTAAAATCGTTGACGACCAAAACGCAAAGATCAAAGCAGAAAGGACAAAAAATGACACAAAGTGAAATTAGAGCAATGATAATGAATATCGTTCACGGAAACATTCGTTATGCGAATCCCGCAGACCCAATGAATGTCAAGAAAGCTGAAGACTTGGGCATTGATTATTTTACCACTCAATCAGCTGAGGAAGTTTTAGATGATATCATTACGGACTTGACAAGCTTACAAAATGAGCTTAGGATAGAATCATCTTTTCAATCAGCACAACTATAACACAAGGAAAAATCATGACCACAGTATTAGACACCCCCGAACAAATCGAAATGTTCCGCTACAAAACTCTCCTCAGAGGTTTAAGGCTTGAGACCCAAGGACTACAAATGAGTCGAGGCAGATCTTGTTATTCTATCATCAAACAAGAGTTCGGTCTCAAAGGTAGTAAGCAAAAAGTTTTCGATCAATTCAAATTAATGTTAGAACAAGTAGACGAAAGGGCATCATGAACAACTACATAGAAGCAACCTGCATCGGCAGACCATTAGAGTTACCAAGTTTTAACGAAGACACTGAGCAATGGGAATTGTTCTTTGAGGAGAATCACGAACAATGGAATCCATACTTCGAAAGAGACATTCTCTCTGTAAGTTTCGAGTCGGTTGAAGAAGTCACCGAAGCTTACAATCACTACAACATAAACCCCCTAAAGGAGGAAACACAACATGAAAAAGTTGCTAGCTAAAATCGCTCGCTTGTTTAACCCCGTGTACCAAGTGGTATACAAAACTAAAGAAGGTACTACTGCAATGTATACCATCTCTAAACCAAAACACAGAAATGAATTCGGAAACCTGAAAGAAGGTCTTTCGGTAGCAGGATTTCGGGCTCATTGTTATAATCGCGACGCAGTTCGTTCGTTTCGTTATGACAGAATCGTTTCAATAGTAAAGGCTTAATTATGACGGCATCATCCCAATTAGTAAACAGACTCACAGATAAACAAATGAATGACGCCAAGCTTGCAATGTGGCTTGCAGCTGAAGTTCGTGAATTAGGTCATCAATTAGCTGTGCGTGAAATTTATGGAGAAAATTCGAAAGACTATTTCGACACTAAACGCAAACATGATCGTGCCTTATATCGATTAAATAGAATCGAAAAGAAAATTTAATCAATAATTTTGGTTGTCGCTATAGCCCCCCTCGAATGAGGGGGGTTTTTTATTACTCAACAATATTTCATAAGTTACTTACTGTCAATGACTTGCAGCAAATCGCGCGGGGCCGTTGTGCCATAAACCCTTGAAGTTCAACGACTTACGACAAAGTGAAAATTAATTCATTTTTTTCTTGTGTTAATTAGAAAACTAGCTTAGTATGTATATATGAAAGCGAGAGAGATAAAGATAAGAAAACCGATCCTTTTCACAAAGGCTCGCCCACACAAACTAAAAAACAAAACATTACACAGAAAACTCAAACATAAGGAGCAATTAGTATGAACATTAATCCCGAATTCCAATCACCCGAAAGACCAAATTTTGAAGATGTCATGGCAGAAGGCATGGATTTCTTATTTAAAAAATTCATTCTTCCTGAAACTAAAAAATTAGATCAAGACGATTTAGAGACAGTCGCACTCATAGGCATTGCATTCAAAGACATAGCAAGCCAAGCCGAGGCATATTATCAGCTTCAAGAACAAGGATATGAAAAAAACCCTAATTCTTTAAATTAAGTATTGACAAAAAACATCACATCTATATTATAAAAACTATGAATAACGAAAACACACAATCCACATCACCTAAAGTCAACCTTCACATTTGCGGAGGCAATCGTTCGCTTGTCGATTTCGAGCAAGTTGTAGCAGTTCCTACTCCACCTAAAGAGTACCGCAAAAAAGAAAACGCCAATGGCGAGCGAGCCGTTTCTTATCAGCCTATTGCTCACCACGAAGTGGTTGATCGCACAAAGGGCTTTCTTAATCAGAATGGGTTCACCATTCAAGACGAAGTGCATTCTCTCGCGAGAGGCAATCAACATTACTTCGGTTTGTTTGCCGTTGATCATCCTAACCGCGAGGCATCAGATCGCGGTTGCGTTGTAGGGATTCGCAACTCTCACGACAAAACATTTCCTGCAGGACTTTGTGCAGGGGATGCTCCTTTTGTTTGTGACAACTTGATTTTTACTAATACAATCAAACTTGCTCGCAGACATACTCGTAACATCTTGAATGATCTTGATACAACCATCAACCGAGCAATCGGCAAACTTTTCAACTTTTGGCATGGTCAAGATCAAAGGATCGAGGCTTACAAAAACCGTTCAATTGGTAATGTTTACGCTCATGACCTTATCATCAAAGCGGTTCGTGCAGGTGCTTTGCCTAAGTCAAAAATTCTTGATGTTGCGGATCAATGGGCATCTAGTGACCATCTTGAGTTTCGTGACCGCAATGTAAATTCTCTTTACAATGCATTCACAGAAATTTACAAAGGCAATCTTGTAGCGTTGCCAAATCGTTCAGATGCTCTTCATTCTGTTCTCGATAGCGTTGTCGATTTTGACATTGACAACCATGTTCCAAATGTTGTAGATGTTGAGGTTATCGAAAATGAATTGGTATCAGTTTAAATAGTGGTTTGTCATATCGTTAAAGCCCCCCTCATTCGAGGGGGGTTTTTTATTGACCCCAAAAATTACATAAGTTGCTGATATTCAACGACTTATGGCACGGGCGGCGGGGCAGCTGTGCTGTAAATGCTTGTTATTCAATGACTTACAACAAAATGCAATTTAATTTACTTTTTTCTTGCGTTCAGTACTCTTTTTTGCGATAGTATACTTATGAAACGAATAATTGAAATCTTAATGACCCGCGACGGACTTTCCCGTGAAGAGGCGGAGGATCAAGTTACTGCATTTACTTCCGAAATGTGGATGGATGTTGGACAAGGTGGAAGCCTTTTTGAGTGGGAAGATTCCTTCTCAAGTGAGTTCGGTCTAGAGCCTGATTTTTTTGAAGATTTAGTGCTTTAAAGCTTGCAATTCCAAAACAATTAAACTATATTTTTTATATGATTAACTTACTATCCAATCCAAGCAAGATGCCTTGCTATAGTTTCAACATTCCTGCTTTTAAGTATTGCCCCGCGGCTCAACTCATGGCAAAGATTAAAGACAAAGCCAAAAAGTTTATTTGCGATTCTTGCTATGCTTGCAAAGGTTTCTATATGTTTGCCAATGTCAAAGCAAGTTTGCAAGGCAAGGCGGATCTTATTACAAAGTCTTTGCACCAAGACAACGGAGACACTTTTGTGAATGAGATGACCAAGCAAATTACCGCAAAGTATTTTGACAAGCACGGCAACAAGAAAAAACTTAAAAAGACCAACACCGATTTATTCCGTGTTCATGATTCAGGCGATTTGTTTTCCCCAAAGTACATTTCCGCATGGGTTCGTATTTGCGAAAGTTTCCCGACAATTCGCTTTTGGTTTCCAACTCGTGAGTGGGCAAGGGATAGTCAATTGCCTTCACTTCGCAAGCTCGCAAGTTTAAAGAATGTTTGCTTAAAGCCAAGTGCTTTATATGTAGACGAACCCGCTCCACAAATTGACGGATTAGATGCGGGAACTTCCGTCTATAGCTCAAAAGAGAAAGCAGAGCAAGACGGACATTTTGTTTGCCCCGCAACTTATGTTAAGGGCGAGGACGGCAAGATTCTTGCAACTTGCCAAGCTCATAATTGCAACTTATGCTTCATCAAGGGATGCAAAAAAGGTATTGCATACTTAGCTCATTAATGCTACATTAAGAACATGGACTATTACGAATCAGCCGAAGATTTAACTATCACTAAAAAAAGAGCGTTGCAAGAATTAAGAGACCATAATTGCCTTGACTTTGATGAATTTTTTAAGGACATGGGAGACAAGCCAACTTATTCAGCCCAGGCAGTTCTCAATTGGTTAGGCTATTAACCTAAGTCACTGATAGCCAACGACTTACGGCAGGCCGCGCGCGGGCGTTGTGCCACAAATGCCTAATAACCAACAACTTACAACAAAATGAAAAAAACTTCACTTTTTTCTTGCATTAATTGACAAAAAGTTTTAATGTGTTTATATATGATTAACTACGACATACCAAACTACATCTCACAATTTCAACCACAACCTTCAATGCTAGACTTTGACGATCTTGATTTTAAACCACATCGTGGTTCTGATGACGCAGTTCAAGCAAGACTTGACTTTGGCAACGGACTAGAAATTTCTGTTGTTGCAAGTAAAGATGGCAGAAGAGGATTGTACGGCAGTGTGGAGGAAGATTTGTACGAAGTTGCAATTTTCGACAAAAACGGAATGATTCCCCTTTCTCCTTCTGACGATGTTCTCGGTTGGCAATCTCCTGCCGAAGTATCTATCTTAATGGCAAAAGCTCAATCCGAAGGAAGTGTTTGGGTTGACGAATTAAAAGAAGACAAAGCAGAGTGGAGAAGAGATTTAGGACTTGACTATTAATTCCAACCAAACTACATTACTACTATGAGCAAAAAAGCATTATTCATAAAAGAGCAAACTATATATAAAATTGATTCTATTGAAAAGTTAGAATTATATCAAGATGACACAGACGAAAGAGTTTCGGCAACTAGCCTGGGCATAACTAGCCTACAAGATTACGAGGAAAAGTATGATGATTTATTTGACGAAGGTTGGGCAGTCTACTTTGATGAAAACTTGTGGGCAGGAAGCAAAGAAACTGATAAATTTATTGATCCTGATAATCGCAATGAAGTAAGACAATTTGAGAGAGAAGATTTTGGCTTTTAATTTGACAAACAAAACACATTAAACTACATTACTATTATGACAGAACAAGAAAAACAAATTCGCAAAGCCTATCTCAAAGCAAAAGCTGAATCTGCTGGCATGAAAGAAATCTGGAAAGATATCCGAAAAGACCATAAGATTGATCGACATAATGCCATCCTTAATCTAGTTTGTGCAGGTATCGAACTAAAGGAAGCAAGGGAGATCGTTGACAAGCAGATCAGAGAAGAAGAGGCAATGTTTAGGTCTGAAGCATACAATGAGATCACAAAAAAGCAAAAACTTATGATAAAAGAACTAGGATTAGGAGAATAAAATTATGACAGAAGAACAAAGAATCGCAATTATCGCTAACGCAGTGAAAGCATCAAATGCTTTCCAATCTAACGAAGCAATCGACAATTTCGTTGCAGATGTTAAAACCGAAAAGATTTTCGGTGAACATGGTTTACTTGATGTTCAGGAATCTGATTTGGAAGATGAAATTTCATTATTCGATCACAATGAATCTGCCGAAGAGATTGATGAAGAAGATCAAGAAATTGGTCTGTCTGATGAGATGAAAGGAGTTTATTATGATTCTTGAATTGATGATGTTCTCGCCTTGGGTTTTTGTATTTTACATGATATGGAAAGAATAAAAGAGAAATAGGAAATCACTAAATAACAAATAGAAATTCGCCAAATACCCGTCCTTTCGACGGGTTTTTGCTGTCAAAATTAAAAGCTTAAAGTTTTTGTAAATCGTTAATATTCAACGACTTACAGCACAACCCGCGCGGGCCTTCTGTCGTAAACTCTTGATATTCAATGATTTACAACAAAAAGAAAAAAACATTAAAAAAAGCTTGCAATTAAGTTCCCGCTCTGCTAGTTTACCATTATGAACGATACACTAATACAAGCAGAAAACGAATTATTAAAGGCAGAGCTTAAATTTTTATTAACGAAATTATCATTGCTGGAACAAAAGCCATACGAACCAAAGAAAGAAGAGTTTGTTGCATACGATAATCTAAGCAAGTCCCAACTAAAAGACATCAACAACGAAATTGGACGACATATGCATGCGGGACGCACGAAAGCCTACATGCTTGCGAGCTTGCAAAATGTCGAAGAAATCCACGGCATGAAATGGATCGTAAAATCAGTAAAAGACTTGCACTCTAAAGGTCTACATCAAGACATAATTATTTACGAAAAAGCTTGCAATTAGTTTTTTTCTTTGCTAGATTACTATTATGACTAAAACAGAAATGCTTAACAAGATCTCTCTCCTCCGCGAAGTCCTCGCGGACTCCGTTCTCACTTCTGCTGATCGCGTTGCAATCCGCAACGAAATGGGCGACCTGCAGGACAAGGTTGCACTCTTCGACTTTCAGGAGTGCGAGGACATTGACTACGGCTACCACGATCAGTACGACTTTTGATATAAGTCGCTCATAATCAAGGGTTTACAGCAAAATGGCTGCGGCGACTCTGCTGTAAGTCGCTGATATTCAATGACTTATGGACTATTCGTCCATAAGCCATTCATCAAGGGCGTAGGTGTCAAGGTCGTCATCCTTGTAGCTTGCTCCGTCAGGAGTGCTGAGAGTGCCCTCTTCCTCAAGAGCATTCGCAAGATCTTTGTAACTCACGAACCTACGGGAAAGCCTATATAAGCCTTCGTCGTTTCCTAGCCAAAGGGCGACATTCCAAGTTGCCCAATTTTTCCAACCGTTGTATCCTTCCATGATTTTCCTTTCTTAGTTAGCGAGTGCGACCCAAAGAGCTAAAGCCTTGAACCTTTGCGTGATTTTGCTCTGCTCTTCTTGAGCCTCGATGATTGCCGACATTGCTTGGCTATGACCAAGATTCGCGGCTTCAGCCTGTGCGTTGATTATGTTTTGCAGTTCTTCGAGTCGATTGATTTGGTTTCTGAGTTTTTCTTTCATGATATTAAACTAGTTTATTTTTAATGTTATTGCAAGCTTTATTTTGCAAAAAGTGGGTGAATTACGACATCCTCAAAACGGATGCCAACTTTGCGATTGGTTCTGTATGGGCGAACCATTGCGATAGTGCCGAGATCTTCGTGATCGGTAGCTTGGATAAATTGGAAGATCTTTCCATCGCGAGAGAGAAGGACATCGCCCTTTGTGAATTTTGTTTTATTTGTCTTTGTCATATAAGTATAAGGTAAACTAGTTATGGGATAATTGCAAGAAAAAAGTTTGCGAATTATAAACTTTTATTTGCGGCATCTTTTACCATTTGAATGTTCCACAGGTGACCGCCTGGGCATTCCCAAAGCATATGGTTAGCATGAAGGCAGACTACAAGCTTAAGTCCATTGTCTTTGATGAACTTGTCGATTCCTAATTTTGTGAGATGTGTTTGTATTTCGTTTGTCATATAAGTATAAACTAGCACAGCACCAAGCTAATTGCAAGAAAAAAACGCTAAAGTTATTCACAAAAGTAAAGTTTTTTACGGTAGGATTGTGCAACATTTTAGCTGCTCGAATTGGCACGGAATCTGTATCGAGTTTTACGTAAGTTGTTGCATATCAACGACTTACAGCACAACTCGCGCGGGCGGCCTGCCATAAACCCTTGATACTCAAGGACTTATGGAGACCTTTGCTTTACCCTGTTATTAGTTGGACTAATCCCGCCATGCTAAGCATGAAGATTGTCCCACCTAAACCCACAACTAAAATTAATGCTATTAATTCTTTCATAAACTTTCTAATGATTCCTTGAATGCAAAGACATAATGTCCTTGAGTCAGATTGATTTTGTCTGATATGTCAACTATATTTCCGTTATTATAATTTTTGTCAAAACAGGCTTGACCTATTTGTATGTCGTACTGCTCGCGTTTAAGGTCGGGATGAGCAGAGGAGCATATTATCGGTATGCCTGTTGATCCTAATTTCGTGAGTATCCAATGAGCTTCCATGATAGTAGACTAAACTTTTTGGTTATCAATGTCAATCAATTTTTGACGAGATTTTACGGCAAGCTGAACGGCGTGTAGTGCGTCCAAGATTGCCATGCCTTGGGTGATTGTACCTTTCCATTCGGGAGTATTGGATTCACTAGCAAGATGGCGAAGATTACCCAAAGCCTTAGAAAGAGAAAGCCCGAGATCTAACTCAGCATTTAGTTTTTCTTGTACTTGTTCTATTGTCATGTGCGTTTTATCGTTTAACATATTATAACTCTAAGAAATTTTTTGTGTGATTGCAAGCACAAAGTGAATTATTTTTAGTGTTGTGTTACTACGCAAAACTTCGGAGAGTTTAAATTTTCTTCTCTCTTAATTGTGCGAAGATGGGAAAGGCTAGATGCAGTTCTTACCCGTGGGTATTCTGTGCCTGTGTCGAAGATCTTTACAGACCAATGAGTTGACCATTTTTTGATTCTTACTTGTATTTTATCGTTTAACATACCTACAAGGTAGCATAGGCATAAGCGAATTGCAAGAAAAAAGCGATAAAGTTATTCACAAAAAAAATTAAGAATAATTATATTTGCGCTTGACTTATTATTAGCAAGATGATAATGGATGATTTTCTGTAAACCCTTATGAATCAACAACTTATGGCATAAGGCCCGCGCGCGGCCTGCCGCAAGTCGCTGATAAGCAACGGCTTACGGAAGTCGGGGACAGGTTTCGTGCCAACTTACCAAACTTATTTTATGCATTTCTTTCGACTGATCGCCAACCGAAAGCACGGACTTTATCATCGTGGCGAGCTTGTGGAAGCCTTGATTTAAGATCCTCGATATTGGCAAGGATCATTTGGCGAGTGTGACCTGTTGCAGGCACGAACTCATGGAGATCATGATCGTAATGATCTCGTTCGAGGCTAGACTCGAGGCATTGAATGTCGAATTTTATTTGTTCTACTGTCTTAATCATATACCTACAAGGTAGCATAAAAAGAAGAGAATTGCAAGAAAAAAGTTTAAAAGTTATTCACAATCCCCCTACCCGTTTTATGAATCAAATAGGTTAACTTTATCTCAGAATAGGGCGGGGGGTGGTAATTTTCAAAATCAAAATTTAAATTCATAATTTCTATATATTGCTTAGCCCGAAAAAAATCGGCGCCTATTTTTATTTCAGATATAAACCATAATGGCACAGAGAGTGCAATGTATAGGTATTATTAACCCTATAAAACGTAACATTATGACACATTCACAATTATTAGACGAAATCTTCTTTCCAACCATGAGACAACCTGACTCAGAAGTATCACAAAACACAGATCATATCGAAATAGAATGCGAGCTTCCAGGTTTTTCAAAAAGCGAAATCAATATCGAAGCAATAAATGATCAATTGATTATCGAGGCGAAAAATGACAAGCGAGAAAAATCAAGAAGTTATATCCTAGACAAGAGCCTAAACAGAGATAGTATATCGGCGGTTCTTAAAAATGGAATATTAAATATTAAAATATATAAGCTTGAAGAACAGAAAGCAAAAAAAATAAAAATAAACTAGAATTAGCCCCAAAACCTATATATTATTAGGCATGAATAAAGATGAAGTGATTACAGAAGTAGCTAATGATATCTTGAATAGATTAAATATTGGCCAAATTGTTAACGTACTGCGCGAGTTTTCAATGCAGCAAGCAACGGAGCATTATGAAAGCTTGTCTGATGATCAAAGATCAGACTTGACCGAAAGAATCGAGAAGTCTATCGAAGATCGCAATCAAAAACGTAACGAACAAGAGGAAGAGGCAACGAATGTTCCCGAGCCAGTTCCAGCTTAAAAGCTGACTGTTTTAGGATTTTTCTCAAATCTAGCTATAACGGACTCATGTCCGTGGAGTTTAAGTGACACACAATTAAAGCCCGCCAAATTAAGGCGGGTTTTTAGTATCGGAAGAAACTTAACAGGCAAATTCATAATCAAAGAATTTTCATTATTAGCCTTGGGATCAGCAATTGCAATTTCGTGACAAAATTCCCAGCAAAAATTATAAATCGAATTTTCCATTTGATTTCTCTATCAAATCGTAAACAGTAGATATCTCGCCTTCGATCATAAGTTCGGCGGGCGTTTTATTTTCGTGCGCTGAAAGTGGAGTGTTTAACCAAACAGTAGAACCATAAATCGAATATTTTTGAGCGATTAATTTCATTACATCATATTTCGTTGGACTACTCTCTCCGACAGTCAATTCAATATTTTTTTTACTTTTATTTATTTTTGGTTTTTTGCTCACGTTAATATTTACACTAATTAATTTATTTTATTAAAAACATTTGATAAATTCAATATTTGGCGTGTATTATATTGAAATAGTTTATAAAAAATATGTCAAAAAAAGACAAGGTAGAAATACCCCAACTAAAATTAACGTTCAAGGTCAACAACCTTCGATTAACTGAAAAGCAAAAATTATTTTTAGCTTTAGCATTACAAGAGGAGACTAACATTATGTTTGTTAGTGGGCCAGCT
>Ga0208547_1001803_pt1 | contig 11667 bp, 15 predicted proteins | sample DEB08_DNA_5_FD_185501 | JGI IMG/M metagenome (GOLD analysis project Ga0208547, IMG submission 185501) | Aqueous microbial communities from the Delaware River and Bay under freshwater to marine salinity gradient to study organic matter... | ecosystem: Environmental > Aquatic > Marine > Coastal ... | reverse complement strand
GACGAGGAATCTTATATTGTTGTGCATCGGTGAAAGCCATAACTAGCTCCTTTTGTTTTCTGCTCGGTTAATGTGTTTGACTACGATCTGTCTCGCGTCTTGGTGTGATATGTTCGATTGTCTCGCCACCTTCTGCGCGATCCGATCGATCGCTTGGCGCTTCTGCTTATCGGAGCTCATATGCTAGCCTCCCCAGCTTCTCGATCCGTGCGATCGCTTTCTTGGTGTGCTCGAGTTCTTGCTGCTTCGACTTGAGACGATTCATAACCTCGGGGATATGCTGGTCTCGCTCGAGTCGATTCATAGCTCGATTCATGGTGATCAGTCTCAGCCCTGCGATCTTCGGATGTGGTGTCGATAAGACTCCGGACGTGATAAGATTTCGTCTCCACTCGTCGTAACCATCCTGGTCGAAATGTTCTATTATTCGTCGTCCTACTTTCTCGAGTCGGATCCACTTGCTCGCGTAGTAGTTCCCTTTGTGAGCAGGGTACACTCGAAGATAGTCTTCCTGCTGTGCGTCGATGATTGTCCAGCCCACATCTTTTAGCGTGGTTCTCATGTGGGAAGAGTCCAGTCTTCCGCCGATCGCTCTTGTTCCATTGACGCCAGGAGTCTCTGGAATGGAAGAGAGGACGGGAAGAAGCATAGGAACGACTGTCTTCTTTTTCTTTCCTTCGTCTGTGGTCTGGGATGTGTATATTTTCAATTCCCAATTCTCCGGATTGTGCGCAAAGAAGAAGCGCGAATTTGCTCGTACTGGGATACGGGTCTCGACTTGCGTCTTTTCCTCCCAGGGTTGCGAAAAGTTACTGTAGTCCATTGTAGTCTCCTGTGGAAAAAAAGAGCCGGGAGACCGCATCATCCGGAGACTACATGTAGACCATGCAGTCCCCCGACATAATGCGATCTATCGGACAGAAAGAAGTTTAACGCCGCGATCGTTCTCGATGATACCGAGTCCAAGATATGCATGCCCTACGATGAAAGTAGAAGCAGACATCGGACGACGATCGAACTCGACAACAACTTTACCCATAGACATAAGATCAGAAGATCCGCGTATTCCTGCTGGAATACCGTCAACAAATCCGAGTGCCATCGGGCTGATCATGTAGTTATCATATCCGGAAGATGCATTCTGGTTAACTCCCAGAGCAGAAGAATAGACATCTACGCCGAAGAGTTGACCCTTAAAGTTTTCCCCTTTTGCCTGGAGCATATCCATTGAAGACTGCATACGAGAGACAGCATTTCCTGTCTCGTTTCGCAGACTGTCCTGAAGCTCTGTCAATGCCTTGGGAGCGAGGACACAAGCATAAGGACCAGGAGCGCCGCCAGCAGAGCCAGTACCAAATCCGGCTTGTTCAAGTTGGAAAATAGCGTCGAAGAAGTCATCGACAGAAAGAGTCGTGGTGTTTGCTCCTGCGGTATTGCTGAAAGAAGCAGCAGCAGCACCAGTAAGAGCGGCAAATCGTGTCTCATAAGATCCCGCGATTGATTGCGCAATACGGAATGGATCAATATCAGCACCGCCGAAACCAGTCATAGACGCAAGGTCTGACATTTCGTAGATGATGTATTGACGAGCAGCTACAAGATCGGCATTGTTGATAGTCAAGCTTGTAGTGTTTGCGGACTCGTCGGAGATCTCATTTGAAGCGGCAGCCATGCTGTCGTATCCGTCAAGACCGGCAAGACGAACACGCACTGTATCGCTTCCAGTGCCGTTTATTGAGCCCTGATAGCTTAAAAGACCAGTATTGCGGAGGTTAGCGTTGTCCTTCAGAAGAAGGTTAATTTCTTGGGAGATCATCGCAGAAAGACGGAGGATGTTCTCCATATTGGAAAATCGAATTGGATCGACTGTGGCCATGGTAGCACCTTATTGTTAGAGTGAGAATAGTGTCAGATAGCACTTTGAGACTTTTCTGCTGTTACCGGTGCGACCGTATCTCCTCTGCTGTCTCACATATTATATCATAATCTCAGAAGGTGCAACAGTGATAGATATTTTTGCAAAGTGGATCGATGGGAAAATCGTATGTGTTCCCAAGAAGAAGAGAGGAATGTCGAAAGGCGAGTATATTCGTGCCGCGTCTGCTGCTCTGGAGCTCAACGTAGCTTCATACCCGACCCTTTCTTGTCGAGAGCTTTCTTCGCTTTCTGGTATAGATCTAGATCTGGCCCTTTCGTTACTGTGTTCCCCTTCTGGAGAAAAGAATACACCCGAGCCCGAGCCCATTGTGCCTGACTCGCTCCGGGACGATGACCGACAGCCCAGGCAGCTAAGCCTTTTTTGTATACCTGATCGATAATACCCTTCGGGATACCTGTCACTTTCGACACTCCCCGAATAAATCGATCTTGCTGTGATCCTGTCTCCATCTTCGCAGTCGCTTCTCGGATCTCTTCGCGCATCTTCGCAGCAGAGAGAGTATATCGAGATGGTCGGGTCTCCTTTGTGTCTCCTGGTAGCGGCTTGAATCGAGCGGAGCCGGTTCTCTTTCCAGAGACTCGTTTTCTGATCTCTGCTTTGCGTCTCGCTGCTGTGCTATCTCCGAGACCAGACGTGTATTTTTTCGGGACTTTTTGCGCCATAATAACCTCGTAAAAAAAAGGGGAGAGGATGCGCATCCTCTCCCCATGATCAGAAGATGATCAGTCGTGGAAGAACTAGTACCAGTACCAGATGATCAGTCCGTCCTGGTCAGCCAAAGCAGATCCGAAGGTCAAACGAGCAACGCCACCAGAGCCGCCATTGGCAGAGACAGAGTACTCGTCTTCGTCGGCTGGAGTGTCTCCGAGTGCTGTCATGTTGCGAAGGTTCAGACCATTCTTGAATACAAGAACAGAGTTGATCGAGTTACTTGGCAATGTTTGCGCCAGGTCGATAGTGGTAGTGGAAGAACCGGAGATTTGCGCTCCTTCCTGTGCGAAGGTGATTCCCAACTTGACAGCAGTCACAGAAGAAGAAGCAAGTTTCGCAGCAGTAACACCAGAATCCGCGAGAGCTGTGGTTCCAACAGCACCCGCGGCAATCTTCGCAGAAGTAACCGCAGAAGCAGCGAGCTTATCAGAAGAGACAGCAGAAGAGGCAATCTTCGCAGAAGAGACAGAACCATCGACCAATTGACTGGTATCGACAGAATCAGAGGCTAGCTTCTGATTGGTGACTGCTCCGTCTGCGATCTTTACTGTGGAAACAGAAGAAGAGGCAAGTTTCGCAGCAGTGATCGCAGTGTCTACGATCTTTGCTGTGCTGATGGCATTGGCTGCGACCTTGGCTTCGACAACGGCACCAGAGGCCAAAGCAACAGAACCGACAGAGCCGTCGATAAGCTCATTGGCTCCGACACTATCGTCTGCCATCTTGGCATTTGTGATACTGTTATCGGCAATCTTGGCAGAAGATACTGCAGAGTCTGCGATCTTGGCGCTGGTGACTGCTCCGTCTGCGATCTTGGCTGTTGATACTCCCGCGTCTGCGATCGAGATCTGGTCGCCATTTTTCTCGAGACCACCAGAGACTGTTACCTGTCCGAGACCGGTGAATCTTTGGAACGCGATAGAATCGACGCCGAGACTGGGCGCTGTATCGTTGATACAAACGAAGCCTTGATCTTCGAAGGTGTTACCTTCTTGAGCGAACAAGAAAGCACCAGGATAGTCGTCTCCTGCGTCCATGTCTGTAGCGCGAGACATAGAAGAACCGCTGCTGGTATAGCTGTAAACGCCGTTTTCGGTGTCGTCTGTCTGGCCGAATAGAAGGACTCTATCGCCGTTGCTCATGGTGATTCCGTCGATGGTAGCAGGGAGGCTGCTGATATCTACGTTGCTATTGGAAGCAACTCGGACGTTTTCCTTTACAGAGAGTCCAGCCGCGACAGAGTCGACATAGCTCTTATTTGTTACGTCGTTGCTGTTGCTCGGAGTTCCGACTTGCAAAGTCCCAGAAGAGAAATCGTAAGTATCGGTCAGATCGAGTTTGCTGGCGTCTACTGCGTCTGCTGCGATCTTTGCTGTGGTGACTGCTCCGTCGTTGATCTTGGCAGTCTCTACGGCACTGGAGGCCAACTTGGCAGCTGTGACTGCTGCGTCGTTCAGCTTGGCAGAAGTAACGGCCAAAGAACCGAGAGCAGAAGTGTCTACTGCTCCTGCCGCCAGTTTTGCAGACGTGATTGCTGCGTCGTTGATCTTCGCAGTTTCGACAGCAGAAGCGCCGAGTTTCGCGGCTGTGACTGCTGCGTCGTTGATTGCTGCGGTCAATACAGCAGAAGCGCCGATTTTGGCACTGGTGATAGATCCGTCTGCGAGTTTGGCAGCTGTGACGGCATTGGATGCGAGTTTGGCAGCGACGATAGCCGAGTCGAGTATCTGCGTACCTTTAATTTGAACTGAGCCCATGATTTTTACTCCATAGAATAATAGGTTTTAAATTGCAATTTATAGTCTCCGAATCTGTTTTGTCTATATCTCTTCCATTACGATCACGATCGTATCTGACGACGAGTTACTCTGTACAAAAATCGATCGGGCTCTGTTGCGTCCGCGTCCGATTTTGAGAGTCGCCTTCTCGTTCTGAGCAACGAAATATTTATCTGTGGTGAGAGCGACGCCGTCCGTCTGGTCTTGTTGTCCAACATAGAATTTGTGGGACTCTGACGCCAGCGTGACCTGGTTACAATCGTTTGGGATAATGATCTCTGTCGATGTCGTTCCATTGACGGTGAATCTCTTTATTGCTGGGAAAGAGTCACACGATCGATAATCCTGGGCCATTGTATTCTCCTATGATGCTTCGGCGACATAATCGATCGTTATATAGTCTCCTGTTTCGGGAGTAAACGATGTTGTAAATGTCGTGCTGTTGTATTCGTCGAAGGTCTCACCTTCTACCTGTCGGACTCCATTATAATAGACCCGAAGAGATCCTGCTTGATATTCTTCGGGTACTGTGAAGGACGTATTCGAACCGGTAATTTGCGATGATAGATCCGCTTGTTTCATGTCTCCTCCTGCTCCTGTCTCGTTTATAAAAAAAGCAAATCGAAACATGTTACAACTCTTCGAGCACGATCGATACTTCGGCGTTACCTGTCTTCGATGCAACGAAGATAGACTCTGGTCTGTTCTTGCCTCGTCCTATTCGCAGAACGATATAATTACTCTGTGGTACTGTCATCTTATTCGATGGAATAGAGCCTCCGTCTGTGGCTCCATTTCGACATACATAGATTTCTTTTCCTGTGGCTCCGAGACTGATCTGCGTAGCCGAGGAAGGAAGTAATATCTCTGTGACTGCTGCGTCTCCTGCTGTAAAGTTGTAGAAAGCAGGATAGACGTTTAACGATCGAAGGTCTTCGCTCATGATTGCCGCCTATTTCGGTTTTGCCATGCTGCGCGGACTTTATCCCGGTTCGCTGCATAGAAGTCTGGATCTTTGAGAGCACGATCCAAAAAGCCAGGAGAATCTGGTGCTGGGATTGCTCCGACATTCGCCCTGGGAGCTTCTGCCATGCCCAAAGACTCGATCTGTGATCTTTCTGTGTTCTCGTATCCAGTCTGTTCTGGTTGTTGCTGTTGCTGTGGTGCTGTTGTTTCGTCCGCTAGCATCTTCAGAGCCTGTAGATGTGGACGGATGGTGATCGGTGCTTTCTCGGGGTTCTGGACTTGATTGTCCAGCCACTCCGAGAGAGTCAATCTTTCTTTGTCTGTGACTCCCTTCTGTGCTCTCTCGTAGCTCCATTCTATCGCCTCGACAAGATCGGGATCTGTTAAACCATGCTTCGAGATTGATTGGTATCGGTCGAATCTGGATTCTGCTGTTGCCAGTTTGCTCTGCATTTCCTGGAGTTGTTGATTGAGGATGTCGACAGAAGACATCGCCTTCTCTGCTTTGGAGAGTCTTGTCTCTGCTTCCTCGAGTGCCTGCTCTGCGAGTGTCGCTCTTTGTGCGACTTTGGACACTCGCTCTTTTATGATGTTTTCCATTTCGGATTTCAGGACGTAGACGCGTCCATCGTTTTCTATTTCGGTCATGTTGTAGTCTCCTTTGTGGTTAAATCGTGTATTGTGCTCGCTCTTGTCTTATTCTCTCGAGTTGCTGCTTCGCTTCGATGGGATCGAGATCCGGATTGAGCATCTGCATGGCATCGACTGGAGAGATCAGTCCGGCGCTTAATTTCTGGATGATGTCTTCTCTTTGTGCTTTCATCTCCTCGGGAGATAGTCCCAGAGGAGTATATACGACTCTATATCCAGTCTCGGGAAGAGACGCACCTAGAAAACGATTGCAGAGCATGGCACACTTTGCGAGCATCTCCTCGTCTGCTCTTCTGAACACGGGAGCATATCGTCTCTGTGCTTCTCGTTGTCCGTCTCTGGAGATGGACAGAGCATATCCGCTTCTCGGGTCTCCGCTCTGGCGCAATACTTCGGAAGATATGCCGGCTGCTGTGGCGACTCGATACTCATACTTCGATATACTCTCGAGGAGCTTCTCGGGATCGGCATAACTGAAGGAGCCGATCAGAGGTTGACCTTGCATGTCTGGATCGGTTTGGAACATAAGGATAGAGCTCGGATCGGTAGAGATCGCAGATCGTCTTCCTGTGAGATCGTTCTCCAATTGAGAGAGTCCGGAGACATGCAACCCGGCTACATACTTCTGGGGCCAGGAGTTGTCGCGGACGCAATGGACATAGAACGAGAACAGAACGGCAGCAGTCAGAGATCCGTATGCAAGTTGGGCAGCGTCGAAAGCATTGAATAACTGTCCTGTTTTCTCGGCATGGTACAAGACGACAGGCAAGAATGGAGAACCGTCTCTTCCTCTGTAGGGATATGCGTCTCCTCTCATGGTCTCATGTCCCATATAGATCTCTGACATATCCTTTCCGATCTCTCCTCCTGGCGTCGCTTCGAACATCCCGAATAATGGATTGTTCTTGTCTCGGATGTCGAGTATATCCCAGACCCAAAGAGGCTCGCCTGTTTCGGGATGCATCCGAAGACGGAGCTCCTGATAATAAAGAGGTATATCGGGAGCATCCGGAGATGCTGCAGCGATCACAAAATCCGGAGACACAGAACGAAAACAGAGACCGGGGACTCTCGCAGTCTCTCCTGGTATATGAGGAGCAACGTCGACACGTACGAACATCTCGCGAATGCCCAGTGTCATCTGTTGTATGCGTTGCATCAATTGAAAATATCCGGCTTTGGTTACATATCCGTCTCTTCCCACCAGAAGAGAAATATCTCCGGAGTCGTTTGTCACATTTGGATCGGAATGGTAGAGCATAGCCAATTGTCTGGTGACCTGCTCGATCGCACAGGAGGACAGATCCGACGGCCCGAGAGCCTCCCTTCTGTCTGTTGGAAGGTGTCGGAGGAGCTCATTCTCGAGATCCTGCTCCCATAGTCCAGTTAATAAACGTCTCCGCAGTGCGGAGTGCTGCCATCGTTCTTCGTCTGTGTTGCTGGGCGCCTGAGGCTTTGCAGGAAGAGAATAATCATTCATCAGAATACCTTAATTTGATGTGGAATATTTGGTCTGTAATCTAGTATCGGAAGGAGTCCATATCGAAGAGCGTCTATCGCGTGTCCGTAGGGATCGCGAGATCTGGCAGACTGTGTTCTCTTCATTGTCCAGGACTGAATCGACTTGACAGTCTTCTCACACTCCGGACGTATCCAGAAATGCTTTCTCGACATTATAGCATGAAGAATCGACGCTCCCACATAAACCGAATGCCTACCTTTTCGGGCTCTGTGTACTGTGAACGGCAGACCGCGCGGAGGATAGCCCAGTATACTCTCGAAAGCTCTCATAAGCATAATGTTACTCATGCGATACTGGTCTCGTCCTCTGTGCTCTCCGTCTCCTGTCCATCTACACAGATTCGGATCGACTCCGTGTTTTTTCAACATCTCCAGTATCGCCTGCGCGTGGTGTTCTGGAGGAGCTTGTCCGGATATGTACTCACCGAGCACGAAGATTCTCGGGTTCTGTGGGTCTCTCATGTCTACGCAGGACAGTATCGCGACCTGGGATCCTGGGTTGCTACCATGGTCAATGCCAACACAGAATCGATAGTCTCCTCCTCTGGGTACTGATTGCGACGAGATCATATCTTCGCTGAAGTTCTCGAAGACGACGCCAATCGGAGCAACGTCGAAAGAACCGTTTATTCTCGCTTCTCTGTCATATGGGAGATATGCCTCTGTGATTTTGTCGATCTGCTCCTGTGACAAGAGATAGCCCTTCGGGAGTCCGATCGGAGTCGTGGCGTCTACTGTGAGCGGGGCCCGATGGGAAGAGATCAATCCTCGTTCGATCATTTCTTTGATATAGGAAACATCGACACCGCCGACGGGAGTCAGGGAGATCGCTACTGTTCCTCTTTTTCCTCCTGCTCCTCCTCGGGAGGTTCTCGCGACGAGCTCGTTGAATGTGGACTGATCGACAGGCTCGTCTATACATACGAGATTTGCTGTCGCGGATGCTAGACCAAGACCCTGATTCGCTGTCTTGATGCGGATGATAGAGCCGTTTCGGAACTTGACCAGAGGAGCGAGTCCTCGGAATCCTTTGCCCCGGACAAACTCGCAATCCGGAGCGAGATCGTCCTTCGGTATCATGTCGTACAGTTTCTGCTGGATGGTTCTCGATTGCTCGTGTGAGTGAGTAATTAACCATGCTTCGATTGGTGGGGGATCTGTCTTGTAATACGGATGTCGACCGAGACAATGATACAGAAGAAGCGCACATGTCGCCATTGTCTTACCGACCTGGTTCCCACCGATGAGAGCTTTTATCGGGGCCTTGTCGGATAGGTAGTCTCTCTGGGGAGGAGTCGGAGAATAGTATCGGAGCGGATCGTGCTGGGATCGCTTCTTCAACCATGATAATCTTTTTGCCATGCTGCAGAGACTCATAATCTACACACTCGACAAGAAATCATCTCATCATCGAAGAGAGATAATTGATTCGTTGCTCCTCTGGGTACTTTACCAGAAGCAAATATTTCTGCCATCTCTCGAAGATTTTTTCCCCATTTATCTTTTTTTGGATTGCGAAATGTGTATCCTGTCTTCTCTTCGAAATATATCCCTTTTTCAAAATATGATCGATTGTCTCGCCAAAGGTAATACCATTCTGATATTTTTTGATAGAAGCATAAAGCACAATCTGTTCTTTTTGGTATCTTGATGTTTTTCTCTTTCAAGTAAGATACAACCTTATCGAGATCCCAGCCCCAAGAACGAAGAGGAAATACAGTCTCGACATTCTCGGAATATATCCCCTTTCTCTCTTCTTCGTCTGCTCGCAAACCGACATAAAGAAAAGGCTTTTCTTTCTGTGTCTTTATATACAAAAGACAAGGCTCTATTTTCAAAAGACGAGTACACCATCTCTGTCGCCAGTTTGGAAGAGCCTCATATGTTTCTATCCAATCATACAGAGATTTATTTTGTATTCTTATGATCTTTTTTCCGAGGATACACTCCAGATTCTCCCAGTGTTGAATCATCTCCGGCAATTCGTCACCTGTTGGAGTGCAGATATAATCGAAGTCTATATCCGGATTTTTTTCTTTCAATGCTATTGCCATTGCTGTCGAGTCTTTCCCACCAGACAGAGCAACGATATGTTTTCTCATCACTTTCTCCGATAGAATATTTCATAACATATAGAGCCGGAGTCCGTATGTTCTTTGCAGTATTCGATCATGCTGATTGTGTTCGATATGTTGCTGATTTCTTCGCATTGTTTCCCGGAGGTCTGGGAGTCTATCCCTCTGGAGTATACGAAGCATGTCATCTCTCGACAGAGGAGAAATCCCTCTTTGCTCTTCGTCTGCTCTGGTGCGCAGATCTCCTTGATGAGATCCAGATCGGTTAGTTGCTTTATGACTTCTTGCTGTGCTTCTGCGACTTCGTCTGTCTGGTCTTGCTGTGGTTGGTTTATGACGATGACAGTCCCACCGATTCCAAGACCGATACCGATGACAGCAGCCAGAATAATCTCTACCATTTTCTTTCTTCCTTGATTCTCTTCAGACATTCATCCCATCCTTCGAGATCGAGATCGAAGGCGAGAATAATCTCGTCTGTCGATAGTGCTCGATCTTTTATGATTGCAGCGATCAGATCATCGACCTCTGCCTCTGTCCTGTGTTCCTTGTATATCATAATTGTGTTTCGGAGTCTTGTCCTTAATTTGTTGAGCTCGTGCACCAGTTCCCAGTGCAAGGTCGATCCAGAGTTGACGCGATCGATAAGATATAGAATCTGTCCTTCTATCCTTTCCTGCTCCTCCGGATCGAACCTGCTCATTTTATCCACCGAATAATTGGTTCTGCTGTGCTTCCTTTCACCCAGACAAACCAGGCAAAGCAGACCGCAGAAGATCGTCCTTTGTATTTCGGATCGTTGTTCTTGTATGTGTTCTGTCTGGATGAGTGGACATATACATATTTCGGCGGATACTTCGCGAACATCTCCTGTCTCTTCTTTCCTTCCAAGAACTGGAGACGGAGATACATGATCACTTTGTCGCCAGGTCTCACAGACTCGAGCGCTTTCTCTATAAACTTCTGCGCGAATCGATACGGAGGATTTGTTATGATGTCTCCGCAAAACTGCAGAGTCGATCGAGTGAAGTCCAGAGTCCAGAGCGCCTCTCCATTTCTCGATATGATGTCTGTGCAGAATACTTTATGTCCTTTCAATCGGAGGTTTTTCGAGATGGCACCATCTCCGCATGCACATTCCCAGACCTGCGAGGATATGGTCTCTCCGTCCTCGTAGAATTTGCGATAGAACAGATCGACAGACTCTGGGTCTGTTGCGTAGAAGTCCTCGTTCTGTCTGTCCTCTTTGGAATGGGAAGAAGATCCGAGCATCTTCTGTATCGATAGATTGGTCTTGCTCATCACGATCCCTTCTTCAGTGCGACGACATTCGAGCCTACTAGACTATGCAGATCGGACTGGACTCTCTGACGAAGTAAAGGAGGCAGAGAGATAATCGTGTTCACAATCTCAGAGAGTAATTGTTCGTCTGTCATTCTCTCGTGTGCGTCGATGGCTCCCTCTTCTGCGTCTAGTGCTCGGAGCTCTTGCATCAGAGATACCAGCTGTCTCTGGAGTGCTGCGTATGCCTGCCACGATCCGCTCTCTTTGGCTTTGTCCATACTTGACCGAAGCTCTGATATCTGCGTCTCGAGAATGTCTCTGTAGTCAAGAAGGTCTCCTGTCTTCTTTGCTTGTTTTGCTTCTGCTGGGATTGTGTGACTTGCGTCGTTTTTGTAACCGAAGCGACGAGACAATAACCATGCTGCTGCCTTCCAATCTTCGTTTGCTGTATTCTGAATCGTGTTGAGACAAGCGATCGCGGACGAGCTCTCCGCTTCTCTGACTTTGAGAGCGAAAGACTTGTATGGTTCTCTTGCTTTGTCTTGCTCTCCTTTTCGAATCCATACATACAATGTATTCCGGACAATGCCTCCGGCTTCGGCTGCGATCGCATATGTCGCGCCGAGTCGAAGAGCCTGGCAGATCCGTTCTGTTCTCTCTTTGGTTATTCGTTTGCTCATGTAGTCTCCGTTTTTTTTGAAAAAAATTAAGGTGTTTCTCTAAAATAGTTCGGTACGCGCAG
>Ga0208547_1001790_pt1 | contig 11707 bp, 11 predicted proteins | sample DEB08_DNA_5_FD_185501 | JGI IMG/M metagenome (GOLD analysis project Ga0208547, IMG submission 185501) | Aqueous microbial communities from the Delaware River and Bay under freshwater to marine salinity gradient to study organic matter... | ecosystem: Environmental > Aquatic > Marine > Coastal ... | reverse complement strand
ATCTTTGAATTGGAAAGATTCGTTTAAACCAACAGAATATGAGTTTATCGATCTGATTAAACCTGAACCAATTATTTCTGAGGAGTGCTGTTCAAAATGCGGCAAAAATCCTTGCGAGTGTGAATTAAAGAAACCTCGTGGCGGAAGTGCTGCAAAACCAGGACCAGACAAAAATTATGTAAAGCCAATGGGCGAAAGTATTGAGGAGGCAACTAGACTTCCAGCAAAAACTGGAAACATTATCTTTGCAATGGTTTCTTGGAGAGGGAGGGTTTATTCCCTTCAAATGTTCTTCCCATCAGGAAAGCGCCCATCTAGACAAGAAGTTCAAGATCAGGTAAGAAAGGTATATCCAGATTCTAGACTTACTTATTTTAATGTAAGAGATTATGAGCCTGGTCAACCACTTCTTCAAGTAGAAGAGGCAAAGGTTGATAAAGATAAAATGAAGTGCAACAAACCAAAAGCACAAGCAGTTGGAGATTCTCTCACGGGAAAGTCACACGTAGTAAAGGCGTGTAGTGGAGGAGAGGAAAAGATCATTCGTTTTGGGCAAAGAGGTGTAAAAGGTTCACCTAAAAAAGAAGGTGAATCTGAAGGATATGCAGCTCGTAGAAAGGCATTCAAAGATCGTCACGCAAAGAATATTTCTAAAGGCAAAATGTCTGCAGCATATTGGGCAAACAAAGTTAAGTGGTAAAGATGAAAAGTTTTAAGCAGTTCTTATCGGAATCAGTAACTATTTCTGGAGACTTTAACGGAAATCTTTACATCAACTCTCAACCAGAACAACAACAGGTTGGGGAAAGTTATGTTGCAGATGTAATGTGGCAAGGAAGTTTATATCGACTTGAGATGGTAACCAAATCTGGTTTGCCATCAAAGCAAGAGCTTGGAGAACAACTCCAAGGTGAATATCCTGGAGTTGTTGTGCATCAAATTTATCCGGCACAGGAAAAGAATTTTAATATCAAAAATGCAAAAAGGTATCACCCATCAAAATTAGAGTGGATTGATTGATTATGGCACAATGGAATAAAAATATACAAGATTATTTAAATGATGGAAGAACTTTATTTGAAGTTCATATGAGAGCGGATAGATTTGGAAATATCTGCGATTGTGATTCTTCTTCGTCTTCTTCTAGTAGTTCTACTTCATTTGCAACAGATTTATTTGGAAGATTAAAGATATCTAACCCAGTTACTTTATTTGATTCTTCCCACATTTATAATCAAAATGGAGATTTTGATGATGTCCTTATTGGTACTGGGTCTACTGTTGGGATTATAACTGACCAGAGTTCTGCAACATTAGGAATAGGAACTGATTCAAATTGCAGCATAGTTCGTCAAAGTAAAAGAGCGTTTTCATATCAACCAGGAAAATCTCTACAAGTTCTTCAAACATTTGTATTAAGTGAACCGAAAGAAAACCTCACACAAGTTGTTGGATACGGTTCATCCGAAAATGGAATATTTTTAGAACAAGTTGGTTCTCAGATTAATATTATAAAAAGAACATCAATATCTGGAATATCAACAACAATCAGAATTCCACAATCACAATGGAATGCTGATAGATTAGACGGAACTGGGATTAGTACTGACAACCCAAGTGGCGTTAGTTTAGATCTAACAAAGGCTCAGATTCTTTTTACTGAATATGAATGGTTGGGTGTTGGTTCAGTAAAAGTTGGATTTGCTATTGATGGCAATTTTATTACGGCACATCAGTTTAATCATGCAAATAAAATTGATAGTGTGTATATGAGAACTGCGACTCTTCCAATAAGGTATGAAATTTTTAATACTGGCATCACAACTTCACCTTCAACAATGAAGCAGATTTGTGCAACGGTAATGTCTAATGGCGGATATGAAAAGAAAAAAGCAGAAACTATTGCCAGAAGGTCTGCGGGAACTGAAGTTGGGACATCATTTGAACCTTTAGTCTCTATTAGACTTAAGCAAGGAAGAGAGTTTTCTGTTGTGATACCTCAACAGTTTTTAGCATTTCCATTAAACAATAATGCTGCTTATGAAGTTGCATTGATTAAAAATCCAACACTAACTGGAGCAGCATTCACAAATATTCCAAATAGCACTTCGGAAAATGTTGAATATGATCAAACTGCATCTACACTTTCTGGAGGAGAAATTGTAAACTTGAGATATGTTTATGGTTCAAATCAAGCAGGTGGAATTGTTACTGTTGAACAAGATTACAACTGGGATTTGCAATTAGGTTCTACACAATCCGGTGTTAGTGACATATATACTGTGGCAGCAAGAACAATAACTGGAGCAGCAGATATTATTGGTGCACTAGGTTTTTACGATTTAACATAATAGAAATATGAGTGATGTATATCTTGGTAATCCACTATTAAAAAAAGCAAATACTCCTATTGAGTTTTCTCAGGAGCAGGTTTTAGAATTCATTAAATGTAAAGAAGATCCCGTATATTTTGCAAATAGTTATATTAAAATTGTTTCTCTTGATGAAGGTTTGACGCAGTTTAAACCTTACGATTTTCAAGAGAAGTTAATTAATAGATTTCATGAAAATAGATTTAATATTTGTAAGATGCCTAGACAGACTGGAAAGTCTACAACTGTGGTATCTTATCTTCTTCATTATCTCATTTTCAATGATAGCGTCAACATTGGCATTCTGGCAAACAAAGCAGCAACCGCAAGAGAATTATTACAGAGACTTGCAACTGCTTATGAAAACTTACCTAAATGGATGCAGCAGGGTATAATATCCTGGAATAAAGGTTCTATCGAGTTGGAAAATGGCAGTAAGATATTGGCAGCTTCTACATCTGCGAGTGCTGTCCGAGGCATGTCGTTCAATATCCTCTTTCTCGACGAGTTCGCGTTCGTCCCTAATCACATCGCTGACTCCTTCTTTGCATCTGTTTATCCTACTATTACTTCTGGCAAAAGCACAAAAGTCATAATGGTTTCTACCCCTCACGGGATGAATCATTTTTATAGGTATTGGAATGATGCCGAGAAAGGAAAAAATGAATATATTCCTACAGATGTTCATTGGTCCGAAGTTCCTGGTAGAGATGCTGCTTGGAAAGCACAAACTATTGCCAATACTTCAGAGGCACAATTTAAAGTTGAGTTTGAGTGTGAGTTCTTAGGATCTGTAGATACTTTGATTGCACCATCAAAGTTGAAATCTTTTATCTATGAAAATCCTATAGTTAGGAATGCGGGATTGGATATTTATGAGAACTCAAAAGAAAAGCACGATTATCTAATTACTGTTGACGTTGCAAGAGGAGTGAGTGAAGATTACTCTGCTTTTGTTGTGTTTGATATTACAGAGTTTCCTCATAGGGTCGTTGCCAAATATAGGAACAACGAAATAAAACCTATGATGTATCCTAACATTATATACGAAGTTGCCAAAAATTACAATAGCGCATATATTCTTTGCGAAGTAAATGATATTGGAGATCAAGTAGCATCTTTACTTCACTACGATCTTGAGTACCAAAACATTTTAATGTGCTCAATGCGAGGTAGAGCAGGACAAGTTGTTGGGCAAGGATTTTCCGGAAAGAAAACTCAAATGGGAGTTAAGATGTCCAAAACTGTTAAAAAGATTGGAGCACTTAATCTCAAAACAATTATAGAAGAAGATAAACTCATTTTCAATGATTATGAGATTATATCCGAATTGACAACTTTCGTCTCAAAGCATAATTCATTTGAAGCAGAAGATGGATGCAATGATGACCTTGCAATGTGTCTAGTAATCTATGCTTGGTTAGTTGCACAAGATTATTTCAAAGAACTGACAGATCAAGATATTAGAAAAAGATTATATGAAGAACAAAAAAATCAAATAGAACAGGATATGGCACCATTTGGGTTTGTAAGTGACGGAATAAATGACGAAGGTTCATTTGTTGATAATAATGGTGATAGATGGTTTACTGACGAATATGGAGATATGTCTTATATGTGGGATTATCAGTAATGGAAATAGATGACGATTTTGATGGTCAAATAAAATTAGGACATCTATTATTGAATGATAGAAAGTGTAGATCTTGCGGCAAAATTAAAAACTTACTTGCAAATTTTTATAGAACTAGAAAAAATAGAGGATTAATTCCTTCTTCATATTCTTATGAATGTAAAGAGTGCACTATAAAAAGAATTTTAACGAATAGAAAAAAATTAAATAATAGTTGGGAATATCCAGACTGGTAATATTTTGTTCATTGACTGTTTCCCCACTGAAAATCTTATTTTTCCTAAATATTTTTTAGATAAACTGAGATTCAGGAGAAATTTAAATGGCGACTCCTCAATTATCTCCCGGTGTACTGATCAGGGAGGTTGACCTAACTGTAGGAAGAGCTGATAATGTTTTAGATAACATTGGTGCTATTGCGGGACCTTTCCCACTTGGCCCAGTTGAGGAACCAATTGATATTACCACAGAACAAGATTTAATCAACGTTTTTGGTAAGCCTCTTTCAACGGATTCCCAATACGAGTATTGGATGAGTGCATCATCATACCTCACATATGGAGGTATTCTCAAAGTTGTAAGAGCAGACGGAAGCAACTTAGCAAATGCTAATGTTCTAACAGTAGGAACAGGAAGCACTGCTGGTCTAAAAATCAAAAACTTTGATAGCTACGAATTAAACCTATCAGATAAAGATACTGTAAATTGGTTATTTGCATCAAAGAATCCAGGTTCTTGGGCAAATGGTGTTAAAGTTGCTATTATTGACGATAAGGCAGACCAAACAATCTCAGGAATTAGTACTGGAACATTTACATTTACTGTAGGTGTAACAACAACTGGAACATATACTGCTAATCCATTAGAAGTTGGAGTTAGCACCACCGCAGGTATTCAACTTGGTGATGAAGTAAGAGGTAATGAAGTTTCAGTAGGAACAACTGTTGTTGGCATTTCTACAGGTCTTATCACCTTATCACAAGCATCAACTGGAACAAATGGTTTCGTTGAATCACTTGAATTTGGAGATACTGTAGCATCTGGAAATGTTCAAGTAGGATTTGCAGTAACTGCACCATTATCCAATATCACAACTGTTGGTGCTGGTTCGACTTCATCTTTCAGTGGATACCTGAAAGCAATTGTTACTGGAGTCGGAGAAGATTCTGTTGATGTTAAGATTATTTCTCGCGTAAGTTCTACAGGAACAGAAACAACAGTTGATTATGCAGAGGGAGTTCCTGGAAATTCATTCCAAGCAGGAAATTCAATTTCCTATGTAAATAACTCAGGAGCTTCTGTTGCAACAACATCAATCCCAGCAAGTGGTGTTGTTGATTGGTATGAACAGCAAAAGATTTCTCTAACAAATGGCGGAGATATCTTCTGGAAGTCACTGGCACCAAAGCCAGGAACAACACAGTATGCTGCAGATAGAAATGGTAAGAGTGATGAAATTCACATTGTAGCTTTCGATGATCTAGGAACAATCACCGGAATCAAAGGAAATCTTCTTGAAAAGCATATTGGTCTTTCTAAGGCAACTGATGCAGTAAGTGCATCCAATTCACCAACAAAGATTTTCTGGAAGAATTATGTTGGTCAACTATCACCAAACCTTTATGTTGGCGACAATCCTTCCGATGCAGGTAATAGTGCTGTAGTTTATCAAACTGGTTTCTCCAGTGGATTTACCTTAAATACAAATGCTCAAGGTCTCTGGAACCTTGAAGCACAGGATAGAGTATTTAGTGCAATTGGTAATCAACTTTATACATTGGGTGGTGGTGTTGATTATAGCACTTCAGGTGGAATGAAGGCAGACTTAAGCAAGATTATTTCGGCATACGATTTATTCTCAAATAAAGATGAAGTTGCAGTTGACTTTATTCTTCAAGGACCTAGCGGTGGTGATGACATCTATGAATCACAAGCAAAGGCAGCTAAACTGATTTCTATTGCAAATCAGAGAAGAGATTGTATTGCTGTTATTTCACCACATAGACAAGGTGTTGTAGATCAAACAAACACTGAAGCACAAACTAATAATATTATTGAGTTCTTCAGTGGTGTTAATAGTTCACTGCCTTCCTCTTCATATGCAGTATTTGATAGTGGATATAAGTATACTTACGATAGATTCAATAACAAATTCCGTTATCTTCCATGCAACCCAGATATTGCTGGATTAATGGTTAGAACTTCTATCAATGCATATCCTTGGTTCTCACCTGCTGGTCAGCAAAGAGGAATTCTTAATAATGCAGTTAAACTTGCATACAATCCAAGCAGAGCACAAAGAGATCGCCTGTATCCACAAAGAGTTAATGCAATCATTAACCAACCTGGTGTAGGAATTCTACTCTTTGGCGATAAGACTGCATTAGGTTATGCATCAGCGTTTGATAGAATCAACGTTCGTCGCTTGTTCCTTACCGTTGAGCAAGCACTTGAGAGAAGTGCAAATGCACAACTGTTCGAACTCAACGATGAATTAACGAGAGCAAACTTCGTTAACATTGTTGAACCATATCTACGTGATGTCCAAGCTAAGAGAGGTGTTTATGACTTCCTCGTAGTTTGCGATGCTACAAACAATACTCCTGACGTTATTGATAATAGCGAGTTTAGAGCAGACATTTATCTGAAGCCAACCAAATCCATTAACTATGTAACTCTTACCTTTGTTGCAACCCGCACAGGTGTAAGTTTTGAAGAAGTTGCTGGCAGAGTTTGATTAGATAAATTAATTACAGAAGGAGGACTCAAAAATGGCTACGTACAGAACTATTACAGGATTTAAAGCCGCCCTTTCCGGGGGCGGTGCAAGACCTAACCTATTTGAAGTAAGCATCCCCAACTTCCCTGTTGGTGGTTGGGATGATATTGAATTCAACTTTATGTGTAAGGCAGCAGCACTGCCTGCTTCAAATATGGCTCCAATCGAAGTTCCTTTTAGAGGAAGAATCTTTAAGGTTGCTGGAGACAGAACATTTGATACTTGGACCGTTACTGTTATCAATGACGAAGATTTCATCTTAAGAAGTGCATTTGAAAGATGGATGAACCTGATGAGCAAACTTGATAACAACACTGGTGCAACCAATCCAGCGGCTTACATGGTAAATGCCAATGTAAGTCAACTTGGAAGAGGTGCTTCTCGTGGAAGATTCTCAAATGACAATGATCCATCGGTAGATGTAGTTGCTGGTGGTGGCACTGTTCCATTGAGAACATATCAATTTATTGATATTTTCCCAACTAACGTATCTGCTATTGACCTTTCATATGAAAGTTCAGATACTATTGAGGAGTATACAGTTGAATTCCAAGTTCAATACTGGACTGCTGGAGCTGTTACTGATCAAACTGGCGATCTTATTGAGTGATAAATAATAAAGATAAGATCTTTAATTTTTAATTATGGCAAAACTTTTTGGTTTTTCTATCGATGATAGTAAGCCAGAATCAAAAACAACACTATCCCCCGTTCCCACTAATAGTGAGGACGGGGTTGACCATTATTTGAGTTCTGGTTTTTTTGGTACGACTATAGATATTGAAGGTGTCTATAGGACTGAATCAGAACTAATTAGAAAATATAGAGAGATGGCACTTCATCCAGAAGTGGATAGTGCTATCGAAGATATTGTTAATGAAGCAATTGTTTCTGATTCTGATGATGCTCCAGTTCAAATTGAGTTGTCAAATTTAAATGCTAGTGAAGGTCTTAAAAAAAGAATTAGAGAAGAGTTTAAATATATTCTACAACTATTAGACTTTAATAAAAAGTGTCACGAAATTTATAGAAATTGGTATATTGATGGTAGACTTTATTATCACAAAGTAATTGACCTTAAAAATCCAGTAGAAGGAATTCAAGAGTTAAGATATATTGATGCTCTGAAAATAAGATATGTAAGGCATCAAAAGAAGGATAAAAATAATTTTATTGGCGCAAATAATAATGCAAATTTAGCGTTTCCTCAAATAGAAGAGTATTTTGTTTATACTCCAAAAGGAAATACTAAGAGCGCAAGTACTTTATCAAATACATCTTTCACAGATGGAAATATAAAATTTGCAAAAGATTCAATTGCATATTGCACATCTGGATTAGTTGACAGAAATAAAGGAATTTGCCTTTCTTATCTGAATAAAGCAATTAAGTCACTCAATCAACTCAGAATGATTGAAGACTCTTTGGTAATCTACAGATTGTCAAGAGCACCAGAACGTAGAATTTTCTATATTGATGTTGGCAATCTTCCAAAGGTAAAGGCAGAGCAATATCTTCGTGATGTTATGATGCGTTATCGTAACAAACTTGTATATGATGCAAATACCGGAGAAATCCGTGATGATAAGAAGTATATGAGTATGCTTGAGGATTTCTGGCTTCCAAGAAGAGAGGGTGGTAGAGGGACTGAAATCACTACACTTCCTGGCGGTCAAAATCTTGGAGAGTTGACAGATGTAGACTATTTTAAAAAGAAACTATATCGCTCACTGAATGTTCCACCTACAAGAATGGAAGGTGAAGGTGGATTTAACCTCGGTCGTTCTTCAGAAATTCTTCGTGATGAACTTAAGTTCACCAAGTTTGTTGGTCGCTTGAGAATGAGATTTTCAAATATGTTTAATGACATTTTGAAGACTCAACTCCTTCTTAAGAATATTATTACCCCAGAAGATTGGGAGCAAATGCAAGAACATATTCAATATGACTTCTTGTATGACAATCATTTCTCAGAACTTAAGGAAGCAGAACTTATTACAGATAGACTTAATCTTGTAGCAACTGCAGAACCATATATTGGAAAGTATTATTCTCAAGATTTTGTAAGGCGTAAAATTCTTCGCCAAACAGATCAAGAAATTATTGATCAAGATAAGCAGATTGAATATGAAATTGAGAATGGAATTATTCCAGATCCAAATGCTCCACCACCAGAAGAAATGGGAGGAGACCCTGGAATGGGAATGGACTTAGGTGCTCCAGTCACAGATCCAGAAGAAAGTTCAGCAGTTGTTGAACCTCCCAAGGGTGGAGAGATATAAATAGCATTATTGTAATTTAATTATTAACAATGGATAATCTTGTAGATATGATTGTTTCCGATGAATCAGCATCGGATATTAGTGACAAAATCAAAGAGATTTTGTTTACAAAGGCATCTGAAAGAGTGGATTCACTAAGACCTCAAGTCGCATCCACTCTCTTCAACGACGAAACTGAAACAGAAGAATAAAATGCCATATATTCGTCACGACGAAAATAATAATCCAGTATCCCCCCAACCAGGATTTACAACAATAACTGGTTTTGCTTCAACGGAAGGGTGGTCCACAGTATCTTATGAAGATTGGAATGTTGATTATATTGCATATGATTATAACAGTCCAGCTGGGATAGGAACAAGAACTCCTGCAGTATATCAAAGACACGATTGGAACAATAATCCAATTAGTGTTTCTGTATATCAAAGACATGATGAAAATAATGTTGCGATATACACATAATAAATATAAGTAACGAACCAATAAAAATCGATGAAACTCATTAGAGAAGAAATAGAAAAAGTACAGGTTCTTACCGAAGAAAAAAACGGTAAGAAAAATCTTTTTATTGAAGGCATTTTCCTACAGAGTGAGTGCGTAAATCGTAATGGTAGGATGTATCCTTTTTCGATTATGCAAAAGGAAGTTAACAGATATAATGAAAGTTATGTCAAAAAAGGAAGAGCACTTGGAGAACTTGGTCATCCAGATGGTCCAACCGTAAATCTGGATAGAGTTTCTCACAAAATTGTTGCTCTTGAGCAGAAAGGAAATAATTGGGTTGGAAAGGCACAAATCCTTTCAACTCCAATGGGTAAGATTGCAGAAGCACTTTTATCTGATGGAGTTTCTTTAGGAGTTTCTTCTCGTGGTATTGGTTCGCTAAGAGAAAATAACAAAGGTTATAAAGAAGTCGGTGAAGATTTTATGTTAGCAACTGCTGCTGATATCGTTGCAGATCCTTCCGCACCTGACGCTTTTGTTCAGGGAATTATGGAAGGAAAAGAGTGGGTATGGGAAGGAGGAATTCTTCGTGAAAAATATGCACAACAAACTATGGATCAAATTAACACATTTTCATCTCAAAGAAATTTAGATGAACATAAGGTTGAATTGTTCCAAAATTTCTTAAATTCCCTGTAATAAGTGGAATTTATCATTTTATAAATAAATATAGATTTAAGTACAGGTAAAACGGAGAGTTCAAATGTCTCGTGGAGATTTACAAGAAATGGAAGTAGGCACTAAGCAATCCAGAACCGCTGTAAATGCTAATGCAAAACCAGCTGGTTCTGCAGATGCTGATGCATCTGGAGTTTCAACTCCTGGCCAAACTGGTAGTTGGGAAGACCTTGGTGGTCCTACCCCAGATAACTATAAGAATGATGATGACTCTGCAAAGATCAAAGATCCTGCAGCTACCCTTAAAACTGTTAAAGATGCTGTAAATGCAAAAGCAAAAGCAGCAGAAGCAATGAAGTCTGGCGATAAGGCAAAAATGTCTTATGAAGAGACTGAATTGGAAGATGAGGAAGTAATTTCTGAAGAGGAAGTAACAGAAGAAGAAACTGTTGCAGAATCTGAAGAAGTTGAAGAAGTAGCAGAAGAAGAAATCGTTGAAGAAGAGACATTTGATATTGAAGAAGATCTCCAAGCTCTTCATCAAGTAAATGAAGAGGAAGGACTCTCCGAAGAGTATCAGGAAAAATCAAAGCTTGTATTTGAAGCAGCTCTAAGATCAAAAGTTGCTCAAATCAAAGAAGCTCTCGATGAAGAGTATCAAGTTCAATTTGAACAGAAAGTACTCGAATCAGTAGAGGAAATCAAGAGCGAACTCCAGGAAAGAGTTGATGCATACCTTGAGTATGTTGCCGATGAATGGATCGCTCAAAACGAACTTGCCGTTCAGGCAGGTCTTAAGGAAGAACTCACAGAGTCATTCCTTTCTGGCATGAAGAATCTTTTTGAAGAACATTATGTATCAATCCCTGAAGAAAAATATGATGTATTAGAGAGCATGGTAGATAAACTTGATGAAATGGAGACAAAACTCAACGAGCAAATTGAGAGAAACGTTGCTCTGAATAACCGTCTCTCCGAGTCGGTTGCAGACAGAATCTTTGATGAGATTTCAGAGGGACTCGCAGTCACTCAGAAAGAAAAGCTCGCTTCACTTTCCGAAAGTGTTGAGTTTGAAAGTGAGACACAATATCGTGAAAAGTTAGAAACACTTAAGGAATCATATTTTCCTAAGAAAACTGTTTCTGAAGAAGCAAGAGTTGAGACACTTTCAGAAGGTGTAGATGTTGCAACTGAATTCCATTCAGATGTAATGAATTCATATCTGAAAACACTTTCAACTGTCGCTAAAAACTGAATTTAATATTAAATCAAACGTAAACATCCACAAAAGGTAAAAGCAAATGTTCCAATCCGAGCATCTGCAGGAAAAGTGGGCACCCCTTCTGAACTACGAAGGTCTTGATTCAATCAAGGATTCACACAGAAAGGCTGTAACCGCTGTCCTGCTCGAAAACCAAGAAAAGTTCCTTAGAGAGCAATCTGCATTCCAGAATCAGGGAATGCTGTACGAAACACCAACAAACAGCACCGGAACCAATGCTGCAATCGGCGCTGGATT
>Ga0208547_1001777_pt1 | contig 11740 bp, 14 predicted proteins | sample DEB08_DNA_5_FD_185501 | JGI IMG/M metagenome (GOLD analysis project Ga0208547, IMG submission 185501) | Aqueous microbial communities from the Delaware River and Bay under freshwater to marine salinity gradient to study organic matter... | ecosystem: Environmental > Aquatic > Marine > Coastal ... | reverse complement strand
TATGGTCGCTTCTAGTCATGCGTTCACCTTATCTAGTTTTGAATTCTTCAACTGCTTCAACTTCTGGGCCTAAGAATCTTTGAGCTAGTTTTTGAAAATTATCAATACTTCCAGTTGCCAAAAATTCATATTTAGGCTTGCCAGCTTTAGAGTCTCTTAAAAGGTTATTTTTAACTAGGACGCGATATAAATCGCGAGCAGTTTCTTCAGCGCTAGAAACTAAGGCAACATCCTCGCCCATCACATAACCTATGGCACCTTGCAATAGAGGGTAGTGAGTGCAACCGAGCACTACTGTGTCAACATCAGCCGTAATTAATGGTTTCAAATATCCTTCTGCAATTTTAAGAACTTCATCTCCAGAAGTAATGCCACTCTCGACTAGCTCAACGAATTTAGGGCAAGCTTGCGAAATTAGGTTGATCTCTTCACTGATGGCAAAAGAATCTTCATAAGCGCCGCTGCTAACTGTTGCTTGGGTGCCTATTACACCAACTTTTTTATTTCTAGTGAGACTGGCAGCTCTTCTTGCAGCTGGGCCAATCACTTCAACTACTGGAACCCGGTAGCGCTCCCTGGCATCGCGCAAAGTTGCAGCACTAGCTGAATTGCAAGCAATCACTAAAGCCTTGACGCCTTCACTCACTAATTGATCCATGATTTGTAAAGAAAATTCACGCACCTCGGCAATTGGCCTAGGTCCGTAAGGGCCATGAAGGGTATCTCCGACGTATCTAATGGATTCGTTAGGCAACTGATCGATTATTGCCCGGGCGACTGTCAGGCCGCCTACACCTGAGTCCAGGATCCCGATTGGCGCGTCATTCATGAGTTGTCTAAGCCTAGAGGCTGATTTATTGGGGTTTGTGAGAAAGGTGGGCCTAAATTTGTGAATTTGTGAGCAAAAACTTGTTCAAAATCAGTGCAATTTCGCCCAAGGGGCGTACAGTATCCACGAGGCCGAAAGTCGGCTCTGTAAAAAACCGTCTCGGGAGGCGGAATGTTCGATGTACAGCAATTGACCTTTGGTCAGTTTGACGCTGTCTACAACGTGTTGTCGTTCGCATTGGTCTCAATGATCTTTGGAACAATTTTTATGCTCGCTTCACAAAGGCGAGTCTTACAGCGTTACCGCGCTTCTTTGGTGATCTCAGCCACTGTTACCGGTATTGCTGCCTATCACTACTGGCGAATCTTTGATTCTTTCGAAGCTGCTTACTACGAAGGTACCCCCTTCAACGAGGCATATCGCTATGTTGACTGGATCTTGACTGTGCCGTTGCTATTGGTTGAAACCGTAGCTGTGTTGGCACTTGCAAAGTCTGTTTCAAGCTCACTTTTGACTCGCTTGATCCCAGCTTCTGCGTTGATGATTATCTTGGGTTACCCAGGAGAAATCACCAGTGAAATTGGTCCAAAGTTGATTTGGGGTGCGCTATCAACCATTCCATTCATCTACATCCTTTACATACTCTTCGTTGAGTTGGGTAAATCCCTCGGACGTCAACCAGAAGGTGTCGCCAAAGAAGTACAAGGCTTGCGCTTAACGTTGCTTGCTACTTGGGGCTTCTATCCAATCGCTTATCTATTCCCAGTGATGGGCTTCGAAGGCAACTTAGCTTTCGTGTTCCGTCAGTATGGATATTCGATTGCTGACGTACTTGCCAAAGCCGTATTCGGCTTGGTCATCTACAAGATTGCTCGCCTAAAGAGCTTCGCAGATGATCCTGAATTCGCAAAGCAAGAAGGTCACTAAGTAATTAATAAAAAAGCGGGCTTCGGCCCGCTTTTTTTATTTAGTCTCTAAAAGAGTTCCTTGCAACCAAGTAAGCCAGTCATAAACCTCTAGAAGACTCATCTTTTCAGGATCCAAATTCTCAGTGCGCATGTTCTCAGTGATCTCCAACCGAGTCCCAAGAGCGAGCCTTACATCATTTAGCGTCTTGAGCCAGATTTCAAAATCTAGTTCAACGACCTCGATTGCCTTATCGTTTTTTGGCAGACCTGCTAGTACTTTTCTAGCTTGGACTAATTTTTCATCTCTAAGGGATCTTTCAGTAAAACGCCTAAATTCGCTATTAGCCGCTTCATCTTCGCCATAAGCGTCAGGTAGTAATCGGTAAACCACTTCATCTTGAGGGCGAGCGATCGGCTTTCCAAGATCTTTCAAAAAATCTAATGGGTCACTACTTGCTTCCTCTTGAAGATCTAATAATTGAATAATCTGACTTATTAACGAATTCAAGAGTGCTATTTCTACTTCGGCAAGCTGAAGCCATCTTTTTCCATTTTCAATAAAAAATCCGTGCATTAAACGGCCTTCTCTAGTGTTGCCATTAATCCATACCCATGCATGGCAGATACATCTCGCTCCATTTCTTCGCGAGTTCCCTTATTTACTATTGCCTTACCCTTTGTATGAACCTCCATCATCAATTTTTCAGCTTTACCTTTTGAGTACCCAAAGTAAGTCATAAAAACATAGGCTACGTAACTCATCAAATTAATAGGGTCATCCCAGACAATACAAACCCAAGGGATCGCAACTTCGGTTCCAGCTTCCGCCATGATTTCTTCGAGCGGAGTTACAGACATTATTCTTTCGGCAACTTCTCGTAGATTTTTTTACAGTCTGGACAAATTGGAAATTTTGATGGGTCTCTCCCTGGTACCCAAACTTTGCCACAAAGCGCTATCACTGGCTTGCCGGTAATCGCACTTTCCATGATCTTGTTCTTGTCGACATAGTGAGCAAAGCGCTCATGATCGCCATCGTTATTTGTGGCAACCGGCGCTTCTTCTAAAAGGGTGGTGCCTGCTGGGCTAGGGCTTTCTAAAGGCTCTGACATAGTTCTGATGCTAGTTCATTTCTGCTATCGGTAAAGTTTGGTGCTTAATTCCAATTTAGGAGAATTTGCAAAATGTTGCAAGGTAGAGACTTTCTCAAAGAAAGCGACTTCACCAGAACTGAATTCGAATACCTGATCTCACTCGCTGCTAAATTGAAAGACGAAAAACAACAGAAAAATGAAAAGCCCAGACTCAGTGGGAAAAATCTGGCACTAATTTTTGAAAAAACCTCCACTCGCACGCGAGCCGCATTGGAAGTAGCAGCTTTTGATCAAGGTGCACACGTCACCTATTTCGACCCTGCAAGCTCACAAATCGGCCATAAAGAATCAATCGCCGATACCGCAAGAGTTCTTTCAAGAATGTTTGACGGCATCAGTTACCGCGGCTTTGATCACAAAATTGTTGAAAATCTTGCCGAACACTCAAGCGTGCCAGTGATAAATGCGCTAACTGACCAATGGCACCCGACCCAAATGTTGGCAGACTTTTTAACCATGAAGGAATACAGCCAGAAAGCATTCTCAGAAATTAAATTTGCCTACTTAGGTGATGCCAGGAACAACATGGGTAACTCCCTTTTAGTTACTGCTGCATTGCTGGGCTGTCAAGTAAATATTGCTTCACCCAAGTCGCTACAGCCATCTGAAGAAGTCCAAGCGCTTGCAAAGGCCTTAGCTCAAGAATCTGGGGCAAAGTTATTCATTAATGATGACCCTGTCTCTTCTGTCAGAGATGTTGATTTCATTCATACAGATGTTTGGGTATCTATGGGTGAACCCAAATCTGTTTGGAAAGAAAGAGTCGAATTATTAAATAGCTATCGCGTAGACAGTAATATTCTCGCCGCGAGCAAAAACTCACAAGTTAAATTCATGCACTGTTTGCCAGCATTTCATAATGATCAGACAGTTCTAGGCGCCGAGATTCAAAAGGAATTTAATTTAACAGGATTAGAAGTTTCTGAAGAAGTATTCGAGTCTGAAGCATCAATAGTTTTTGATCAAGCTGAAAATCGCTTACACACCATAAAAGCAGTTTTAGTCGCCTTATTGGCACAAAATAAATAGAGCCCCAATTTCTTGGGGCTCTATTTGATGAAGACTTAAGTCCTAGATAGCGCGAACGTTCGCAGCTTGGGGACCTTTCTGGCCTTCTGTGATATCGAATTCGACACGTTGCTCTTCATTCAATGAGCGATAACCATCGCTTTGAATTGCTGAGTAATGCACGAATACGTCTGGCCCTCCTTCGTCAGGGGCGATGAATCCAAAGCCCTTTTCTGAATTGAACCATTTGACGCTGCCTGCTGGCATATTTTCTATCTCCTGCTTTTTGGAATGTACCTTGTCAACTTTTGCTGGCCAAGGAGTCACTCGCCGCGTACCTTCCGCGGCATCACAGACACCTAAGAAAGATCAACTTGCAACTACCCCTAGCGTACGCCACATGGTTTTATAATTTTGACTGGGCAGATGATTTTAGAAAGCAGATGATTTGGCTTCAATTCAAGAGAAATCACTAGCAATAAGGCTTACTTATAAGCTGCGTGATTATTTGTCTAAGCCGCTATATCAATTACTTGCTGGGGACTTAGGTGTGGCAGTAGATATCGGCGGTGGCGCCTTTTATAAAAGGCTATCTGCTTCAAAATGGACTAAATATTTAGTGGTTGAGCCTGACCCAAAAACTTTAACTCAGGAATTAGAAAAAAATGTTTTTGCTATCGCCGCAGACGGGCAAAAGCTTCCGCTGAAAAATAACGGTTTTGATACGGCAATTTGCATCCAGGTATTGGAATTAATTTTTGAACCCTACAAAGTTTTTCAAGAAGCACACCGGGTATTAAAAGCTGGCGGAAGATTTGTCGTCTTGGTGCCGCAAACTGGCACCTTGCATGGGATTCCTTATCACTATCAAAATCTCACTCATCATTGGTTATTTGAAGCGGCCAAAAGATCTGGATTTGAGGTTGAAAGTTGGCAACCACTAGGTGGCGCTTGGCGAACTATTGCCTCCCGATTGTTTCTAATGTTCTGGCCAGTCTTTAAAAGCAGTTATTACTTCGACCCGCTTTATCAGAAAAGAGGGTTCATGTTTTGGTTAACGCTACCTTTGCAAATCTTGGCAGCTTTAATTATGTTTCCAATAGCAATGTTGCTTTCTTTTTTCGACATAAAAGAAGAATCAAACAATCATTTAATTGTTTTGAGTAAAAAATAGGTGGAGGTGGCGGGAATTGAACCCGCGTCCATCGGTGACGATTCAGGGCTTCTCCGGGCGCAGCCACGATGTTGTGATCTTGACCTGTTTGTATCTTGTGGCCCTGCAAACAACACGGTCAAAGTTACTGTTAAATTTTCCGCCCACTCGCGTAACCCAAGTGTTTGGTGATCCTTCTTGCGACGCCAGATCTTGAGTCGAAGGAACTCTCAAGCTGACGGACTTCTTTAGGCGCTTGTGCTATTAAGCAGCAAGTGCGAAGTCAGTGCTCTTTTTATTGGCACTTATATTTTCAAGGTATGGTTTACGAGATCTACCTTGAACCTCGGCCCGCTTCACCTGTCTCAACAGCCGTTGTCGAAACCGTTCACCCCCGCTATTTAGTTGTTCTATTAGGGTAACGCATCGAGTTGTAGTTATATTTCTTAGCGGCCTTTATTGCGACGGCCAACAGCGGTTTCTGCCTCACGCTTTGCCATACGCTCTTTAATCGCCTCGCGTTTATCATGAGCTTTTTTACCTTTGGCCACAGCGATTTCCACCTTGGCATAGCCGTCTTTGAAATAAATGCTTACTGGGACCAACGTTATGCCTTGTTCTTTGGTTAGTTTGCTGAGCTTGGTTATTTCAGCTTTATGCAATAAAAGCTTTCTGGTTCTCCTAGGCTCATGATTAGTCCAGGTCCCAGGGTCATACTCAGGTATATGAACGTTATGTAGCCAAACTTGGCCATCTCGGATCTGAGCAAAGCCATCAGTTAATGAGGCTCTGCCGGCCCTCAGTGACTTAACTTCGGTTCCAACAAGCTCCAGCCCCGCTTCTATAAAATCGCTTAGGGCGTAATCGTGTCGAGCTTTTTTATTTTGCGCGATTAGTTTTTTACCTTTTTCGCGCATAATTAACCTCTAGTAGCAGCTGCGGCAACTAAGCCATCTAAAACCTGCAGTGCTCTGCTTTCTGCTGTGATGTTTTCATCTTGGGCTGATACATATATATCTGGCGCAACTCCAACGCCGTCAATTCTTTTTCCGTTTGGCGTCACATAAAAACCTACAGTGAGCTCGATCAAACTGCCATCACTTAGCGTTTTACTATCTTGCACTGCGGCCTTACCAAAAGTATTTTCGCCAACAATTACTGCGCGCGACCGATCTTGCAATGCAGCAGCAACAATCTCAGCTGAAGAAGCAGTTGCCGCATCAACCAAAATCACTAAGGGGGTTGTTCCATCGCCTTGAGCGCTCGCTTTTAAAACTTGTGGCGCAGTGTTTGGTCGATGAAATTCCACTACGGCTCCACCGTTTAAAAAAGTTCCAGCAACTTCAATTGCTTCAGTAACTAGCCCACCGGTGTTTCCCCGAAGATCCAAAATCACACCAGCTCTCTCGCCAATTTGACTAGCCAATGCTGATCTAATATCTCGAGCCGTGCCGCGAGCAAAATCAGAAACTTTTATTACCGTAACCCCGTCATTGAGGGTTGAAATGACAACCGGCTTTATTGAGACATCTTGTCTAAGAGCTGATAATTCTCTTAGCTCACCTTGGGTATTTACCGAAAGTTTTGCGGTTGAATTTTTTTCACCAGTTAAAAGCCTAGATATTTCACTCAAATCTAAATTCTTTACAGACCTGCCATCAACGGAAACAATAGTGTCGCCAATCAAAACTCCTGCATTCTCTGCCGATGAACCAGGAACAATAGCAACGACTTCTGCGTGGCCTAATTCGTTGTTTCTGAGCCACACTCCGATACCAGAGAATTTCCCATCCACACTTGCCCTAAAAGATTCGGTATTTTCTTTTGGAAAGTACTGACTCCATCGATCACCTAAAGACTTAAGCATGCCATCAATAGCCGCACGTCTTAAAGCGTCTCTATCTATTTCAACTGCAGATGTTTCGGCAATAACCTCTACTGCCTCATCCAAAATTCCCGTGGGTTGATTCGCATCTTGAAAAGTTGAGGAAACTACAAATCCAAAACCAAATACAAATACGACTATCACGGCTAGCGATAGCGGAGAGAGCAAAATGCGTCTTTTCACTCTACGATTGTAGGCGTTCCTTCAGGGCGAGCTGCAAGATAAGAACCAAGCAAAATTAAAGGAAATCCGACCAACATTCCCCAAGTTAGTGGCTCAGTCAAGATCCAAACTCCAAGCAGCAGCGCTACCACTGGGTTGAAATAGGTAATCAGCGTTACCTTAACTGGCCCAATTTCTTCTATTAGCGCGAAAAAGATCACAAATGCTAATACCGTGCAAATTAGAGTCAGAGCCAAAATTGCCAAAATTGCATTTAATGGTGGCATCTCTTGTGGTCGATTTATTAAACCAGGCACTGCATAAAACACAGCCGTAATAAAAAGTGAAACTGCAATAACCCCAGAGGTAGAAACAGTTCGTAATTTGGTGTTAATGATTACTGGACCAATTGCATAACCGATTGAAGCCAAAATAATTTGAATTACTGCAAAAGTTGTAATGGCACCCGTGGGATGGTCAGCACCAACAAGTAAGAAAACTCCAAACAAACCTACTGCTAGACCAAATAGCCTGCTGGGTGAAGTGACTGAAATGTCTCCACGAATTCGAGCAATGATCGTTCCAAAAAGCGGCACTGTTGCGAGCAATAATCCAGTTAACCCTGAATCCAAAGTTCTTTCAGCATCTGCGATTAACCACCAAGGGCCAATCATTTCAAAAACTGCAAACAAAGTGACCCAAGGCCAGTATTTATAAACCTGTCTTAAAGTTTTTCGCCTTGCCGCAATCGCCAACATAATTACCGCCGCTAAAGCTGTTCTGATGAAAACCAGAAAAGAAGGTGAAACTTCAACAACTGCAATTTTAATAAAAAAATACGGAAGGCCCCAAATAATCGAGAGAGCTACAAAAAGAAACAGGCCGCGACGAGTCATAGACGGCAAATTCTATCTATTAGTTATCTAGCACCTAACTGGATCTTTGCTACCGCCAAACCAGCCCAATGGATTATGCGGAACCCCATCTATATGTACTTCAAAATGAAGATGTGGGCCAGTCGACCAACCAGTAGAGCCCATGTACCCAATGACATCGCCAACTGCAACGGCTGAACCAACACTGGTGTTAAATCTTGATAGGTGTGCATACATGCTGGACATTCCACCACCGTGATACATGATTACCACGTTTCCATATGCACGCAGAGTCGTTACAGATGTAACTACGCCACTTGCCGTTGCAAAAATTGGCGTACCTGTTGGCGCAGCTAAATCAATTCCGGTATGACAAGAGCGATAACCAAAAACTGGATGGCGCCTTGGCCCAACTCCTTGCGAAAGCCTCGCACCGGTTGTTGGCCAAAATAACTCACCTGGTCTATCTCCAGAAAATCCGCCGCGTAACCTTGCTAATTGTCGAAGTCTCTCTTGCTCTTTTCTTAAATCTTCATATCGCTGTCGGATTGATTCTCGCTCTTTTTCAGCTTTCTTTAAGGCTGCTTGTTGGCGATCAATCAAAGCCTGAACTTCTTGTTCTGCTTGCTTAGCTCTGGCAGCTGCTTGTTCTGCCACTACCAAAATTCCTTCTAATTCAATTTTTTGTTGAGTAACTGCATCTTGCTCAGCTTGCAATGTTGCTTGAATTGCTGCGAGGTCTTTCAAAACTCGGTCTTGACTTTCCAGATATGACTGCATGCTCATCATGCTTTGAGTGAAGTCATTTGGATCTGTGGAATTAAGCAATATGTCTAAGGTTGATAGTGGACCTTGAAGGTAGAGGTCTCTTGCAACATCTCCCACAAAGCCAAGATTTGTCTCATATTTAAATTGAGTATCCCCAAGCTTCGCCTCAAGTTCCGCAAGTAAAGCTTCAGCTCTGGCTACATCATCACGAGCGATTCCCAACTCTTGGCGAGCTTGCCTAAGTGTTGCTTCTGCTGCCGGGAGTTTTGCTTGGACTTCTTTTAATTCAGCAGCGGCTTCTTTAACTACTTCACTAGCGGCGTTTAAATCTTCTTGTGCTGCTTGGACTTCATCATCAACGCTGGTGCTAATTGCATTTGCTGTGACATTCACGCTAAATAGAAAGGAGATTGCTAATAAAACAGTTGCGAACTTACGAAGCGGACGCAAAATTACCTCCTGCAAATTCGTAAGTCAGTTAGAAAAGATGTATTAATTAACATCTGTCACTTTTGTACCACAAGAATAGCGCACTTTCCCAGCATTTAAATCGGCGATGCCTTAATTTAAGCCCTTAAATGGCGGCTTATCCCTAGCCATGAAGCAAATAGCGCCAGAGCAATTCCGGCGGCGCTAGAAATCAATATGGCTTCTTGAACTGCATCCCATCCAAAAAATGAAGTAAACAAGAATCTGGTGGCGATCACTTCGTCAACCAAGTAACCCTTTACCGCGGCTAATACGCCTGCCGAAAGTGCTGCACCAATTACCGCACTAAATGCAGTTTCTAAAATAAAAGGTAAGCGAATTGATAACTTGCTAGCGCCTACTAATCGCATAATTGCTAATTCTCGGCGTCTGGCATAAGCGGTTACCCTGATTGTGTTACTAATCAGCAACATAGTTACTGCCAGCATGGAGACAGCAAATCCTAAAGCGAGTACTTGTAATCCATTTAGTACTGCGAAGAGACTATTTAGGGTAGCTCTTTGATCTCGCACCGCTTCTATTCCTGGACGATTAGAAAATTTTTCTACAATTACTAAAAATTGCTCTGGATCTGAAAGCTTGACTCGGTAACTTTCAGGCAGTTGTTCTGGAACAACATTTGCGGCAATAGGCGAATCACTAAAGCGTTCAATAAATCTTTGATACGCATCTTGATTGCTTTCAAAAAATACTTCACTAACCAAAGGTCTTAATTCTTCTAGATCTGCTTCAAATTCGACTTTTTGCTCATCAGTAGCTGCACTTTGACAATTTGCCGAATCGCTACCTGCCGTACAAAGAAATATTGATACTTCTACTCGGTCAAACCAATAATCTTTCATTTCATTTACTTGAGCGCCTACTAAGAGTGAAACGCCCATCAAGGACAATGAAATAGCAAAAGTGGCAATTAAAGCAATTGTTAAAGTAAAACTACGACTGATCCCTTGCCACATTTCAGAGAGAACAAATCTAATTCTCGCAAAAAATCTACTCATTAGTATCCGTAGTTTCCTTGCGATTGGTCTCTAGCTATTTTTCCATTTTCAACTTGAATTACTCTTTTGCGCATCTGATCAACAATTGATGCATCGTGAGTTGCCATTAATACTGTTGTACCAGCTCGATTAATTTGATCTAATAGCCTCATAATGTCAATTGTGGTGTCAGGGTCTAGGTTTCCAGTAGGCTCATCTGCCAACAAAATTGATGGTCTGTTAATCAACGCTCTGGCAATTGCAACTCTTTGTTGCTCACCTCCGGATAATTGATTTGGACGGCGATTTGACTTATCGAGCAAGCCCACTAAATCTAAAACTTGCGGAACTGTTTGCTTAATTTCTTTTCTAGTTTTTCCAAGAATTTGCATGGCAAAAGCTACATTTTCTGCAACTGACTTCTCTGGTAATAATCTGAAGTCTTGAAAAACCATGCCAAACTTTCTTCTTAAGTTTGGAATCTTTCTTTTACGTAACCGCCCGACATTAATTTCATCAACGATTACTGTTCCTTCTTTTGGGGTAACTTCACGCATCAACAAGCGTAAAATTGAGGATTTACCAGCACCGGATTGTCCAACCAAAAAAACAAATTCGCCATCGCGAATTTCGAAAGAGACGTCATCGAGCGCCGGCGAAACACTGCGCCGGTAATTCATTGAGACATTTTCAAAAACAATCATTTACGAAACTCACCCGAGTCAAAATCTAGCCAAAACAAGGGAATTAGGGCTTTAGGCTCGCAGAGAAGCTATTAACGTGTTTTACGCCACCTAATGCCGCTGGCAATGAATTCTGTTAAGTCACCGTCTAGCACTGCTTGCGTGTTACCAGTTTCGTAATTTGTTCTTAAATCCTTCACTAATTGATAGGGGTGTAGCACGTAGGAACGCATTTGATTTCCCCAAGAGCCAGAGCTGGAATCTTTTAGCGCATCGATTTTGGCTTGTTCTTCTTGCCGCTTTCGATCCAAGAGTTTGGCTTGCAAAATTGCTAATGCGGTTGCTTTATTTTGTAGCTGACTTCGTTCGTTCTGGCATGCCACCACGATTCCAGTTGGCAAGTGCGTTATCCGAACCGCCGAATCGGTGGTATTTACTCCTTGACCGCCTGGGCCGCTTGAGCGATAGACATCAATTCTTAATTCTTCTTCGTTGATCTTTAATTCATCTTTTTGTGAAACCACCGGGACAACTTCAACAGCCGCAAAACTGGTGTGCCTACGGCTTTGACTATCAAATGGTGAAATTCGAACTAAGCGATGTGTGCCTTGTTCAATTGAGAGGTTGCCATAAGCATAAGGAGCTTTTACTGAAAAAGTAACAGATTTAATCCCGGCCTCTTCCGCATACGAAGTTTCATAAACTTCAGTCTTCCAACCTTTGCGTTCACAAAACCTTAAATACATACGCAAAAGCATTTCTGCCCAATCAGCCGCATCTACTCCACCGGCTTCTGAACGGATTGTTACTAGCGCTTCTCGAGAATCGTACTCACCTGAAAGTAATGTA
>Ga0208547_1001770_pt1 | contig 11759 bp, 13 predicted proteins | sample DEB08_DNA_5_FD_185501 | JGI IMG/M metagenome (GOLD analysis project Ga0208547, IMG submission 185501) | Aqueous microbial communities from the Delaware River and Bay under freshwater to marine salinity gradient to study organic matter... | ecosystem: Environmental > Aquatic > Marine > Coastal ... | reverse complement strand
TGTAATGGTTGGCACCAATGATCTTAAAAAAGCGAGCGCTTTTTATGCAAAAGTTTTAGCAACGATTAATTTAAAATTGTTTGCTGAATCTGAAAAATATCATTCTTTTAGTCATGAAGATGAACCTGATCGAAAAATATTTTATGTCACTAATCCAAATGATGGCAAACCCGCAACCATTGGCAATGGCACAATGATTGCCTTAGAAACGGATACTAAAGAAAAAGTAGATGAATTTTATAAAACTGCTTTAGCTAATGGTGCAAAAGATGAAGGGCCTCCTGGAGTTAGAAGTGATGGTAATTACTACGCTTATATTCGTGATCTAGATGGTAATAAATTAACTGTTCGAACTATTTTAAAATAGATTTTATTAATCTTAAAATAAGTGACTATTTATGAATATTAAACTTAATAATCACAAAATTAAAAAAAACATAATTCAAAATAAATATTTAAAAATTTCTACAATAAATATTGGTGCGACTATTTTTGAAGTCGTGTTTAAAAAACTTAATTTAAATTTAGTTTTAAATTTAGATAAAATTGAAAACTACAAATATAATCATCAATACATAGGATCTACTTGTGGACGCTATGCTAATAGAATTAAAAATGGATTTTTTTATATTAAGGGCAAAAAATATACTTTAAGTAAAAATGATGAAACCAATACATTGCATGGTGGTAAAATTGGTTTTGATAAGAAATTATGGGATATTACATACTCTTCAAAGAATAAAATAATCTATAATTTAATTTCAAAACATTTAGATCAAGGATTTCCAGGTAATCTTAATGTTAATTGTGAATATAAAATAAAAAAAAATATTTTTTCTTGTACCTACACATACTTTTCAGATCAACCCACACATGTGAATTTAACTAATCATAGTTATTGGAATTTTAATCCAAATAAAAAGTCTAAAATTTTTAACCATGATTTACAGATAAATGCGGATTATTACCTCCAGGTGAATAAGAAAAATATTCCATTAGGAGTTAAAAAATCTGTCAAAAATACCAATTTTGATTTTAGAAAAATAAATAATATTGGTGATAAAACTTTAAATGGTAAAAATAACTTTGATATAAATTTTGTATTAAATTCAAAAAAAATGCAAACAGTTGCATTATTAATCAATAAAGAAACTAAGCTTAAACTTAAATTAAAATCTAACCAGCCAGGTTTGCAATTATATACAGGCCATAAATTAACAAAGTTCAAAAACCCTAAATCTCTATCGCCATTTCAAGGTATTTGTTTGGAAACTCAACATTTTCCAAATTCTCCAAATGAAAAAAGGTTTCCTTCAACACTTGTAATTCCTAATAAAAAATATGTAATAAAAACAGACTATATATTTGAAAAACTTATTTGAAATGAGCGCAAAATACTTTGATTTAAAAAATAAAAAAATTTTAATTACTGGAGGAGCCTCTGGAATAGGTGCAGCATTGGTTGAAAGTTTTTGTGAACAAAGTAGTAGCGTCTATTTTTTAGATATAAATGATACTCTGGCTAATAAATTAATTAAAAAAATTAAACAAAAAAAATTAAAAGTTCCTAAATATTTTAATTGTGATCTTCTCAATATAAAAGAATTACAAAATACGATTAAAAAAATTGGTAACGTTAATGTATTGATCAATAATGCTGGCAATGATGATCGACATACTATTGACGAAATTACAGAAGAATATTTTCACAACCGAATAAATTTAAATTTAAAGCATTATTTGTTTGCAGCTCAAGCTGTTAAAAATGGCATGATAAAAAATAAATCAGGATCAATTATCAATTTATCTTCGGTTAACTGGATCAGAGGTGCTAGTGGTTTTATCGTATATTCTACAGCAAAATCTGCAATTTTTGGTTTTACTAGATCTTTAGCAAAAGAATTAGGAAAAAATAATATTAGAGTAAATGCAATTTCTCCGGGCTCTGTTGCAACCGAGCGACAAACAAAATTATGGTTAAAACCAAAATTAAAAAAAGAAATATTATCCTTGCAATGTTTAAAAAGACAATTGCTACCGAAAGATATCGCTAATCTTGCACTATTTCTTGCTTCTGATCAATCGTCAGGATGTACTAAACAAAATTTTATCGTAGATGCTGGATTAAGTTAATTTAACTATTTTAGCACTATCAATTTTATCTTCAAAAAAATCTATAATATTTTGAATAGTTTCTTCTCCCATCCTCATCATGCATTCCTCTGTATGAGCGGCAGTATGTGGACTTAGTAAAACTTTTTTATTTTTTAACAATGGATGATTTGGATCTGGTGGTTCCTTTTCAAATACATCTATAGCAGCTCCAAAAATTAAGTCTTCATTTAAGGCTCGATCTAAATCTAATTCATTTATTATACCACCTCTAGCAGCATTGATTAATATGCAGTTTTTTTTCATTGTTTTTAATAATTCATAATTAATTAAATTCTTTGTTTTATCAGTTAGAGGCATATGTAATGAAATGACATCCATCATGGTTACTGCCTGTTTAAGATCTTCAACTTTTTTACCCCCAAAAGATTCGATCGTGTCACTTTCTACATAAGGATCATAAACATAAACATTCATTTCAAATCCGAGACACCTTTTGATTAAGGATTTTCCTATTCGACCAAAACCAACAATTAAAAAGTTTTTTTTCCAAATTTCTAACGTTTTCGGTAATTGGCTACGCTCTGCAAATTTGCCGTCTCTAACAGTTTTATCATAAAGATCTTTTCTTTTTGAAATATTTAAAAGTGCATTCATCACATGCTCGGATACGGTGACTGCATTAGCGTTTGCGGTAATTAAAATTTTAATATCTCTTTGTTTTACCGAATTTAAGTCAATATTGTCATAACCCACCCCATGTCTGGAAATAGCTTTCAGTTTAGATGATAAATTAATCACCTCAGCAGGTAATTGAGCAATTCTTACAGCAACTGCATCGCAATCAATAATTTTAGATTTTAAATTTTCTATGGATTGATCTTCTGTAACTTCAACATCAAAATTAGGATGATTTTCAATTAAATTCATTCCTTTTTCATGCACTCGTTGGATAATTAATATTTTCTTTTTATCAGCCATAAAACTTTAATATAGAAAATTGAGTTAAATATGATTTTTTAGAGCCAGTCTATAAAAATTTTAAGTTGTTTAAATTTAATAATCATTCAAACCCACAATTAAAGTTGAAAAGCAGTTCATGTTAAAATAACCTTTGACCATGAATCCTGCGATAAAGTTTTTATTATTTTTGTTTAATTATCTTGAAAAAATAAACACTTTTTTTCTTAGAATTGGCAGGCAATTAGCTTGGATAGCAATTTTACTAATGGTGATTGTAATCATGATACAAGTTTTCTTTAGATATGTTCTAAATAACGCCCTACCTTGGCCTGATGAATTGGCCAGATTTTTAATGTTATGGATGACAGGTTTTATTGCCCCTTCAGCTTATAGATGGGGAGGCTTTGTATCTATAAATATGTTGGATAGATTTTTACCAAAAATTATATCAAATTTATTATTTATTTTATTATTAGTAGTTTCATTAGGAGTTTTAATTATTGGTATTCAATTAGGAATTAAACATATCAATGTAGGATGGATCTTCAACTCGTCATCAATAAAAATTCCTTTAAGTTTAATTGGTGGCAAAACAGAAAATATTAAACTGGCGTGGATGTATATGTCTTTGCCTGTTGGGATAGTATTTTTAATTTCTGTTAATGTTGAATTAATTTTAAGAAGCTTTCTATCCACATTTTCAAAAATAGATTTACCTTTGGATTTTGACAAAGAGAAATTGGAAAATTATTAATGCTAGTTTGGTTTCTTCCATTATTTTTATTATTTCTGCTAATTGGTCTTCCCGTTTTTTTTAGTTTATTAGCAGCCCCAGGAATATTGCTTTGGTTGAATGATCAAGGTCGTGATGCTGCAATGTTGTATAGAAATATTTATAATGGCATAGATAGTTTTCCGTTAATGGCAATTCCTTTTTTTATGCTTGCTGGTGAATTAATGAATCGAGGCGGTATAACCCTCCGATTAGTTGAATTCAGCCAAGCGATGATGGGTCATTTAAGAGGTGGTCTAGCACATGTAAATATTTTATCTTCAATGTTATTTGCAGGATTATCCGGTTCTGCAGTAGCAGATACTTCTGCAATAGGTTCTATGTTAATCCCTGCAATGGAAAAACAAGGTTATACAAAAAAATTTGCTGCAGCTATCACCGCAGCTAGTTCTGTGATTGGTCCAATTATTCCACCCTCAGGCATCATGATTATTTATGCTTATGTGATGGGCGAAAGTGTTGCAGCGCTTTTTTTAGCAGGAATTATTCCGGGTATTTTGGTTGGTGTAAGTTTAATGATCACAGTCAAATTTATGGCAAACAAATATAATTTTCCTCAAGTAACTAGAAAAGCAACTTGGAATGAAAGAGGCAAAGCCTCTCTTAAAGCTTTTTTTCCATTAATGACTCCAGTAATAATCTTAGGTGGAATTCTTGGGGGAATTTTTACACCCACTGAAGCTTCAGCAGTTGCAGCTGCTTACGCAATGTTTATTGGTTTGTTTGTATTGAAATCTTTAAAATGGACAGATCTTCCTAAAGTTTTAACAAAAGCAGCCATGATATCCTCTGTAGTACTTTTATTAGTCGGGGCGGCTATGGCTTTTAAAACAGTTGTAAGTTTATCTCATGCACCCGAACATTTGGCGGCATTTGTATTAGATTTAACTGACAATCCTTACATTTTATTATTTTTAATAAATATACTTTTATTTATCGTGGGGATGTTTTTAGATGCAGGTCCCGCAATTATAATATTAGGTCCAATCCTTGGCCCAGTTTTTGTAGATTTAGGAGTGCATCCAGTACACTTTGCGATGATTATGTCGGTTAACTTAACTGTTGGGTTGGCAACTCCTCCAATGGGGCTAGTTTTATTTGTTGCCTCTTCAGTTTCAGGTGAAAGAGTTGAAACTATTGCTAAAGCAATATTGCCTTTCTTAGCTGTTGAGGTCATTGTAATATTTTTAATAACTTATTTTCCAGCAATCTCTATGACAATACCCTTAATGACAGGTTTTGCTAAGTAATTACAATAATTTTTAATAATTATTAAATTAGACTCTTATATCAATTGTTAGTAAAATTAATTTTTAATAATTAATTGAGAGGTAAAAAAAATGCTAAATAAGTTACTTAAATCTTGTTTATCATTAGTATTGTTATTAGGATTTACTCTATCTGCATCCGCTGCAGATTATAATTTAAGAATGACAATGAACTCTAATGATCAAGATGAAGATTATGATGGTGCAGTAGTTTTTAAAAATTATGTTGAAGCTGCATCAAACGGCAAAATAGCAGTTGAGCTTTTTGTTGGAACTCAGCTTTGTTCAAAAGGTGCTGAATGTTTGCAGGGTGTATCTGATGGGAGTATAGATATTTATATTTCTACGTCAGGCGGCGCAGCTGGAGTTTTTCCATATGTTCAGGTTTTAGATTTACCATATTTAATGGCTGATGACCGAATTGCCGAAGATGTCATGGCTGGTGATTTTGTTAGAACAATGAGAAAAATGGCTCTTGCAGACTCTAATAACTCAATTCGATTAATGACAATTGGAAATACTGGGGGATGGAGAAACTTTGCAAACACAAAAAAAAGAGTTGCAGAACCATCTGATCTAAAAGGTTTAAAAATCAGAACAGTTGTTGCTGACTTACCACAAGAGCTAGTAAAAGCTCTTGGAGCTTCACCTACACCGATACCTTGGCCAGAGTTATTTACATCACTTCAAACAGGTGTTGTTGAAGGATCTAAAAATGGAATTACTGATATTATGAATATGAAGTTTCCAGATGCAGGTCTTAAATACGTAACCCTTGATGGTCATGCGTATATGGGTGCTCTTTGGTGGATGAATAATGCAAAATATGAGTCTATGTCACAAGATCTTAAGAGAGTTGTTACAGACGGATTTTATGCTTTACAACAAGCAACTTTTGCATCTCCAAAAAGAAAATCAATTCAAGCTTATGAAGACTTTGTAGCTGGTGGTGGAGATTTATATGTTCCAACTCCAGATCAAAAAGCAAACTTCAAAAAAGCTGCAGCTCCAGTATATGACTGGTTTAAGGGCAATGTTAAAGGTGGAAAAGAAATTTTTGACGCTTTAACAAAAGCTGTTGCAGCTGCTGAGAAAAGAGTATCTGCAGATTATAAAAAAGACTTATAATCAAATAGAGATTTTGGGACAGACTAATAAATCTGTCCCACTATCTAAATGGATAAATCCAAGATTTATAATCATTAATTAAGATATGGGCTTTTTCAATTTGTTCAGGAGTCATTTTTTTTGCAACTTCTTCCTGAGAAATAGCGGCATCAGGGTCTCCACCAATTGCGGACAGCACATACCAAGTGTAAGCTCGAACAAGATCCGGTGCTGGAAGTCCTCTTCCAACTTCATAATACCACCCTACTCCAGATTGAGCTCCGGGATGTCCCTTCAAGGAAGATCTAAGATACCAATCGAAAGCTCTCACATCATCTCTTTCAACACCAAGCCCCATGGCATACATAACAGCTATAAGTTCTTCAGCATCTGCATTACCCGATCGCGCAGCTGGAAGCAGTTCTTCCATAGCTTCTTTAAATTTTCCAGCTTCCATCAAATCTCTGGCATTTTCAATTTCCGCAAAAACAATCGAGGGAATAAAGAAAATTATAAAAATATATTTAATCATGTAAAATCTTTAATATTTATAATTGTATTTTCTTTTTCAGTAAACCTTACATATGCAAATGAGTTACCCAAACCTTTAACAAATGATGATTTCTTTGAAGTTGATTTAAAAAAAGCAAAATTAGGTAGATTATTATTTTACGACAAAATTTTATCAGCAAACAACAATATAGCTTGTGCAACTTGTCATAATATTGATTTAGGAGGTGCTGATGGTCTTTCTTTAGGAATAGGAGAAGGTGGGAATGGTTTGGGACAAAATAGAACCGCTGGTATTGGTAAAGATAAGATTAAAAAAAGAATACCAAGAAATGCTCCCGGATTATGGAATTTAGGTTCTAAAGAAATTACCACACTATTACATGATGGAAGAATTAGTGTTTCAAATCTATTCGATAATGATTTTAATACTCCAGCTGAAGAATGGCTGCCTAAAGGGTTGGATAATATACTGGCAGCGCAAGCTTTGTTTCCAATGACTAGACAATTTGAAATGGCAGGTAACCCTGGAGAAAATGAAATTATTGGATTATCTCACAGAAGAATTGATACTGTTTGGCCAGTGATTACAAATCGAATTCGAGCCATTCCAGAATATGTTGAATTATTCATTGAAGCTTTTGATGATGTCGACAGTTCTCTAGATATCGATATAACCCATATTGCAAATTCTATTTCAGCATTTGAAATCCATGAATGGACTTCTTACGACTCACCTTTTGATGATTATATTAATGGCAATAAAGAAGCTTTAACTCTAGATCAAATAAAAGGTATGAAACTATTTTATGGCAAAGCCAATTGTAGTTCTTGTCATTCGGGATCTTTATTTACTAATCAAGAATTTTATTCTATTGCCATTCCACAATTTGGACCAGGAAGAACTAGAAAATTTGATCCTTATGCGAGAGACGTTGGTAGAATGGGTGAAACAGATGATATAAATGATATGTACAAATTTAAAACACCTTCGTTAAGAAATGTGACTTTAACTGGACCTTATGGCCATAATGGAGCTTATCCAACTATTGAAGGAATTATTAGACATCATTTAAACCCTATTAAGATGTATAACAATTGGAGACCAGAAATGGCAAATTTACCCAAAGCTGAATGGTTAGAACAAATTGATTTTGTAACTTTCTCTGACAAAAGAGAACAAGAAAGAATTTTATCAAGAATAGACATTAAACCTTTAGAACTGTCCGACCAAGAGATTAATTATTTGGTTCAGTTTTTAAATTCTTTAACTGGTAAATCTGAAAATAATCGGCCTTTGGGTAAACCAAAAAAAGTTCCCAGTGGTTTAGTTATTGATTAAAATATTAATCAATATGATAAAGAGATCCTAATGGAAAAAATAAAATATGGAATAATCGGTGCTGGCACTATGGCTCGTGAACATGTCCAAAATATAGCTCTTATAGAAAAGGCTGAAGTATCTTGTTTTGCAGACCCCCACCAACCTTCATTAGATCAGTGTCAAAATTTATTAGATACAAAAGTACCTGAATTTAAAAATCATTTAGAAATGATTGATAAAAATTTGGCAGATGTTTATTTAATTTCATCACCAAATTTTACTCATATCCAAATTTTAAAAGATGTCATGAAATCAGGAAAACATATTTTAGTAGAAAAGCCTTTATGCACAAAGACAGCCGATTGTTTAGAAATACAAAAATTATCAAAAAATTATCCAGGTATAATTTGGACTGCAATGGAATATAGATATATGCCTCCAGTATCAAAATTTATTGAATTGATAGACAGAAAACAAATTGGTGACCTTAAAATGTTATCTATACGAGAACATCGATTTCCATTTTTAAAAAAAATTAATGATTGGAATCGATTTGAAAAATTTACTGGGGGTACACTAGTTGAAAAATGCTGTCACTTTTTTGATTTAATGAGATTTATCATTAAAAGTGAACCGATCAGTGTTTATGCCAGTGGAAAACAAGATGTGAATCATCTTGATGAAACTTATAATGGCAAAACTCCAGATATTATCGATAATGCTTATGTAATAGTCAATTTTGCAAACGGTACTAGAAGTCTTTTGGAACTTTGCATGTTTGCTGAAAATTCAGAAATGCAGGAGGAACTTACCGCTGTTGGTTCAATTGGAAAACTTGAAACAGCCGTGCCATCTAACGAGTCTGGAAAATTATCATCAGTACTAAGAATAGGAATGAGAAATGGTGAAACTAAAAAAGAAAACATTGAAGTTGATAAAAAAATAATTGAGGCAGGACATCATCATGGTTCAACTTATTATGAACATTTAGCTTTTCTTAATGCAATTAAGAATAAATCAGAACCAGAGGTATCTTTAAATGATGGATTGGTTGCAGTTGCAATAGGGGAAGCAGCTGAAAAATCAATTAAAGAAGGAAGATTGGTATTCATAAATGAGATTCTTAATTAAAAAAATCTATCAACTCATTTGCTATAAATTCACTAACACGAATATTAGACTCTAGTGTAACACCAGATATATGTGGAGTTAAAATACAATTCATATCATTAGTAATTTGACTACTAAAATCTTTATTGATTGGCTCATTTGTAAAAACATCTAAAGCAAAACCACTAATTAGATTATTTTTATAAGCTTCTAATAGATCATTTTCATTTACAACTGATCCTCTTGAAGAGTTAATAATTATAGGATTTTTTTTCATTTTATTTAAAGAATCTTTATTAATAAAATTTTTAGTTTCGTCAGTTAAAGGTAGATGAAGTGAAATAACATCACTTTGAGCATATAAATCATTAATTTCTAATAATTGAACTTCAAATTTATCTTGATCAATATTTTTAAGATATGGATCAAAAGCAAATACTTTCATTCCTAATTTTTGTGCAAGTTTAGAAACTTTTCTTCCTATTGTACCAAAACCTATAATACCAATAACTTTATTAGCTATTTCTTTAGAATTGTATTTTGTTCTTGGCCAGTTGCCAGTTTTAATTTCAGTAGTGAAAAGAGACATATTTTTTATCAAATACATTGCAGAAGTAATTACATATTCAGCAACAGAGTCCGCATTCATTCCTGTTGCAGGCTGCACATGAATGTTATGTTTTTTACAATATTCTGTATCTATATTATCTAAACCAACACCCAATCTACCTACAAATTTTAATATTTTAGCATTTTCTAAAATGAATTTATCAACTTTAGTTTTGTTTCTAACAATTATGGAATGAAAATCTTTGATTTTATTTTTTAGTTTCTCAGGATCACTGTAAAGATCTTTATCGTAATATACTGTATGTTTTTTTTTTAGTTTTTCTAAACTGTTTTCATCAATAAATTCACTGATTAATACATTTACCATTTTATTTTTAAATTTTATTATTTTAGTAAAACTTTTACAAAATAATTAATAAGTTGATGATCTTTCTTTTTTAATTTCTATTCCTTTAATTTTATCTACATTTTTTTTTGCTTCTGAACTTAAAAATCTAAGATCTGATGCTATGGTTACAAAATTAAAACCTTTTTCTATCATTTTTAACGAATATTCTGGAGTACCATTATGTATACCTGCAAAAATATTATTTTTTTTAGCATGTTCTAAAATTCTTAGAATTTCTGAATATGCTTTTGAGTTTTCCGGTCTATCAAAACCTGGTTTTTCTTTTAATGCTAAACTCAAATCTGCAGGTCCAATATATATGGCGTCAATTCCGGGTGTGGACATGATTTCATCTAATTTATCAAGAGACTCTTTTGTTTCTATCATAGCAATTTTTAAAATTTCATCATTTGCGTGATCGGGATAATCTGCTCCTCCATACATTAATCCACGAACTGGACCGAAACTTCTATAACCTTTTGGAGGATACATGCATGCTTGTACAAATTGTTCAGCTTCTTGTTTATTACTTACCATAGGGCAAATTACACCATAACAACCTGCATCTAAAATTTTCATTATTTGTCCTGGCTCATTCCAATTAACTCTTGCAAGCGGAGTTAAATTTGTAGCTGAAATTGTTTGCAACATTGGTAAAGCATTTGAATAATCAATCAATCCATGCTGCATATCGATTGTAAGAGAGTCCCAGCCTTGCTGTGTCATTGCCTCACAAGAGACTGTACTTGGGATTGCGCACCATCCATTAATTACCGGCTTACCACCTAACATCATTTGTTTAATTTTATTTTTTCTCATGTTTCAAAATATAATAATTGAAAATTTTATTTTTTATACAACTTAACTAATTTATTTAAATAAAATATTTTTTACTGAGAAAAATAGCATTAATAGTGTTTATATTAATCTTTTTAAACTTTCGCACTGATACACTTGATTGTCTTTAACAGTCCCATCTGCATTTAAATTAGAATACGCTAAAGTTCCTAAGTGACGATGCAAAGATAATTTAGCTAAACCTTGTAATTCCGCTTGAATTAAAAATGGCGTTATTCTTGTATAAATAAAACTATAACCATTTCGCTCAATCATTATTTGTTTTGAAACGGAGACTTCAAAATACTTTGTATTTTGGCTAGCATTATTGGAGGCTTCAACACATCTTAAAAACTTAAAGTCATCTTCATCTGCAAAAGAAAAGCTGGATATATTTATTAACAGGATAATTAAAAAAAATTTCTTCAATTATTCTCCAAGTCCATCAATTGCTCGTTGATTAAAAGGATTACTTTTTTTAGTTTCTTCAGAAAGTTCCTCATACTTCTTTTTCATCTCTAGATACTTTTCATCAGATAATGCATGCCAACCGATACAAACTCCAGTTGGGGATCTTCCACAAGGGCATCCTTTTTTATCTTCCATATTAAAAAAAATTTACTACGTATTTATGGATAAAGTATCCAATTATTAATAAAAAAATTCCTGTAGAATAAATCAACCAGAAATTCATATTAAAAGAATTGCCAAAGAAAAAAGGTAGAAAAAATAAATAACTAACCGGTACAGCAATTAAAATACTTTTAGTGAAAGTTA
>Ga0208547_1001767_pt1 | contig 11762 bp, 16 predicted proteins | sample DEB08_DNA_5_FD_185501 | JGI IMG/M metagenome (GOLD analysis project Ga0208547, IMG submission 185501) | Aqueous microbial communities from the Delaware River and Bay under freshwater to marine salinity gradient to study organic matter... | ecosystem: Environmental > Aquatic > Marine > Coastal ... | reverse complement strand
TAATTTTTATTGATGCTGAAAAAAAACAAATATTAAAACAATTAAAAAAAAGAAAAAATTTTAATCTGTCTTTAATTAATCAGTTTAAATCTTTACAATATCCATTAAAATATAAAAAAAAAAAATCAGATTTTATAATTAAAAATGATTATAAAATTAGAACTGCAAAAAATAATATAAAAAAAATTTTAAAGAAAGTTAAATAAATGAAAGAAGTGGTTTTAGATACAGAGACAACTGGTATTTCGGTTAGAGACGGACATAGAATAGTTGAAATTGGTTGTATAGAATTAGAAAATTTAGTTCCTACAAAAAAAACATTTCATTGTTACTTAAATCCAGAGACTAAAGTTTCAGAAAAAGCTTTAGAGGTTCATGGGTATACAGATGATTTTTTATCCAAACAAATAAAATTCATTGAAATTGCTGATAAATTTTTAGATTTTATTAATGGGAAACGTTTAGTTATCCACAATGCTGAATTTGATTTAAGTCATCTAAATAATGAATTGAATTTAATAGGTAAAAGTAAAATCAAAAATGAAGTCGTTGATACTTTAGCTTTGGCAAGAGATAAATTTCCAGGCTCTCCAATTAACTTAGATGCTCTTTGTAAAAGATACAATATTGATAACACAAAAAGAACTAAACACACTGCTTTAATAGACTGTGATTTATTGGCCAAAGTTTATATTAATTTATTAGATCAAAAAGAACCAAGGCTTGATTTTAAAAATAGTGAAAATTCTGCTCAAGATAAAAGTGATAAAAACATTTTATATTTTAAAAAAGTTATCACACCAAGTGAAGATGAGCTTAAAAAACATAAAGAATATCTTAATAATAACTTAAAGAAAAATTATTTTAATTAAATCTTTGATTATATAAATTTTCAAAGTCTATTTTTTTTTGAAATTGAATACCTGGATACCCCGAATTATGCAGAAGATCTAAAAGTGTTTTTTCTAGGTCAGGGTATATTTTTGTTTGCACATCACATAATATTATTTTTTCTAATTCTTTCTTTTCGGTAATTTCTTCATTAATCTTAATTATGGTTACAAATATTATTTCAAAATAAGATTTTTTTTTACTTTCTGTTTTGTCCTCAAATTTTAAAGTTGTACTTATCTCTATCATTTTATTTTTTAAAGGTGCTGATGTAATGTCAATATTGAGTTGGTATTTTGATATGTAATCTTTTACAAATAAATAAGTCTCAATATCAGGAGTTTCACTGGATAAATCTCTTATATAATTTCCCAAAATTTTAAATTTTTCTGTCATTGTCATCCTCTATATCTTCAAATTCACCATCAATAAAATTATTTTTTTTAATATCATTTTTAGTAATTTTTTTTGAAAATTGATTCAATATAATTTTTCTTGTAAATGGAAAAATTAATAAAAAACCAAAAAAATCTGTTGCAAAACCAGGAATGATTAATAATAGTGCGGCAAAAGCAATCGCTGCACCTGAAATTAATTCATAAGCAGGAATTTCGTTTTTTAATAATTGAGCAAAACCACTTTTAAATGTATTTAATCCTTCATATCGTGCGTAGAATATTCCCACTACAGCAGTTACAAATATCAAGGAAATTGTATTAAATGCGCCTATTTGTGATCCAATTTTTATAAAAAGATAAATTTCAATAACTGGGATTAAAATTATTGATAATAAAACAGGTTTCATTTTTTTAGTCTAAATTGCCCATTGAAATTAATCAACTTAGTAATTACAATTAAGGGATGAATTATAGTTTTGAGTATATTGATATCATTTTGCTAGCAATGATTGCTGGCTTTATTTTTTTGAGATTAAGAGGAATATTGGGAAAAAGAACAGGCTTTGATGGAAAATCGGCCCCTCAATTTGAGGAAATTTTAAAAAATGTAAATATTGAAAAAAAAATAAAATCTAATGAAATTTTTGATGACACGGCGCAAAAAGAATTTTTAAAAGGTGCAAAAATAGCTTACGAAACAATTATAACTGATTTTAGTGATAATGATAATAAACTCACTACTAGCAAACCCTTATTAAGTAAAAAAATTTTAGATCAATTTAATAATGCTTTATTAGAAAGAAATGAGAAACAACATTCTGCTGAGATTACTTTTATAGGAATTGAATCGGCTATAATTAAAGAGCACAAACAGATAGATAAAATTTTAGAAGTTACTGTTGATTTTGTGGCAGAAATTATAACTTGTATTAGAGATAAAGATAAAAAGATTATTTCTGGTGATCCAGAGAAAGTTAAAAAAATTTATGATACCTGGATTTTTTCGAGAAATATAAGCTCTAAAAATCCTAATTGGCAATTAGTAGACACTTTAACTTAATTGAACGATAAAATTTCAGAAAAAGATAAACAAGATTGGGAAAATTTTCTCTCCAAAAAAGAAAAACTTCAAAATAAAGATATCAATCTAAAAAAAATTTATAGACAAAAAGTTAGATCTATAGATCTTCATGGATACACACTAGATCAAGCCAACCAAAAAATAAGTGATTTTATCAGTCAAAGTTATATAGCAGGAATAAATAAGTTAATTGTAGTGACTGGCAAAGGTTTACACTCAGAAAATGAGAAAAATCCTTATGTTTCTAAAGATTTAAGTATTTTAAAACACTCTGTTCCAGAATTTATAAAAAACGATAAAAATTTAATGAATAAAATATATGAATTTAGCGAGGCTAAAATTGAAGATGGTGGGTCAGGAGCTTTTTATATTTTTTTAAAAAAACCTAAATAATCTTAAAGAATAAATTTTGATAAATCAGAGTTCTTTGTAAGATCTTTTAAATTATTATTTATATATTCTTTATTGATAATTATTTTTTCACCCGATCTATCAGTAGCTGTAAAACTAATATCATCTAAAATTTTTTCAATTATTGTATGCAACCTTCGTGCCCCAATATTTTCAACAGAAGCATTTACCTCTGAAGCGATATTGGCAATAGTATCAATGCCATCTTCAGAAAACTCTAACTCTACATTTTCAGTTTTTAAAAGAGCCACATATTGTTTAATCAAACTAAAATCAGGTTCTTTTAAAATTCTTTTAAAATCATCACTTGTTAAAGCTTCTAGCTCAACTCTAATTGGTAATCTTCCTTGTAGTTCTGGTAGTAGATCTGATGGTTTTGCCAGTTGGAATGCACCTGAAGCTATGAATAGGATGTGATCAGTTTTAATTGGTCCATATTTAGTACTCACTGTAGTTCCCTCAATTAAAGGTAATAAATCTCTTTGAACGCCTTCTCTAGAAACATCACCACCAATTCGGTCTGTTCTTGCAGAAATTTTATCAATTTCATCAAGAAACACGATACCATTATTTTCAGTTGATGATTTTGCTTCTTTAATAATTTTATCTTGTTCAATTAATTTATCAGACTCTTCGTTTATTAAAATGTCGTGAGATTCTTTGACTGTCATTTTCTTCTTTTTTTCTTTATTGCCCATTGATTTACCAAGCATATCACCAATATTAATCATGCCAATATTGGCTCCTGGCATTCCTGGTATCTCAAAAGAAGCTCCACTATTTCCACTTTCACTTACGGATATTTCAATTTCGTTATCATCCAAATCTCCACTTCGTAATCTTTTTCTAAAACTTTCTCTTGTAGCTAAACTAGCTTTATTGCCAACAAGTGCATCAAGTACTTTTTCTTCTGCTAGCTTTTGTGCTTTAGCATAAACTTCTTTTCTTTTTTTTACTTTTTCCATTGAAATAGCAATTTCAACTAAGTCCCTTATAATTTGCTCAACATCTCTTCCAACATATCCAACTTCAGTAAATCTTGTTGCTTCAACTTTTACAAAAGGTGCTTCTGCTAATTTTGAAAGTCTTCGAGAAATCTCTGTTTTTCCAACACCTGTGGGCCCTATCATTAATATATTTTTAGGCAAAACTTCATTTTTCATTTCACCTTTTAATGCCTGTCTTCTCCATCTATTTCTCAATGCTATTGCTACAGCTCTTTTAGCTTGGTTTTGTCCAACCACAAATCTATCAAGTTCAGAAACAATTTCTCTTGGAGATAAAGAGCTGACTAAAGAATTTTTTTCGGTTTTTTTTTCTTTTGGTACCAAAGGCGTAACGTTTGAATTTTCCATTATATTTTTTCTATACTCACATTGTTATTTGTGAAAACACAAATTTCCGAAGCAATTTTGATTGATTTTCTTGCAATCTCTTCTGCGTTTAAATCAGTTTCCATTAATACCTTGCCAGCGGCTAAAGCATAATTTCCACCTGAACCAATTCCAATTACATCTCCTTCAGGTTCTAAAACATCACCTGTTCCAGAAATGATATAGCTATTATTTTTATCACCAATAGCCATCAATGCTTCAAGTCTTCTTAAATATTTATCAGTTCGCCAATCTTTAGCTAGCTCTACTGCTGCTCTCGATAAATTGCCCGCATGTTTTTCTATTTTAGCTTCAAGTCTCTCAAATAGAGTTAAAGCATCCGCAGTTGATCCTGCAAAACCTGCGACTACATCTCTTTTCTCAATTTTTCTAACTTTGGAAGCTGTACTTTTAACTACAGTGTTGCCCATACTTACTTGACCATCACCAGCCACTACAACTTCATTATTTTTTCTTACCAATACTATTGTTGTCATAATTTATAAATGGCTATTAATTTTTATTCTTCAAGTAGTAATTACTAATATTGATATCATTGAATAATCTATATATACCTTTCGAATATATGGCTAGAAAAGGAAAAGTCTCAAGAAAAACAAAAGAAACCAGCATTAGTGTTGAAGTTAATATTGATGGGAAGGGTCAATATAAAATTGATACTGGAATAGGTTTTTTAGATCATATGTTGGAACAACTTTCTAAACATTCTTTGATTGATTTAAAAGTTAAAGCAAAAGGAGATACCCACATAGACTTGCACCATACAACAGAAGATACGGGTATAGCAATTGGAGAAGCTTTAAAAAAAGCCGCAAAAAAATTTGTTGGTATAAGACGATATGCTCATACAATTATTCCAATGGATGAAACTCTTACAAGAGTTGCAATCGATGTTTCAAATCGACCATATTTAATTTGGAGAGTAAAATTAAAAGTTGAGAAACTTGGTGAGATGGATACCGAATTATTTAAAGAATGGTTTCAAGCTTTCTCACAAGCAGCGGGCATTACTCTACATGTTGAAAATATCTATGGAGATAATAGCCATCATATTATCGAGTCTTGTTATAAGGCTTTAGCCAAGTCATTAAGAGCAGCTTTAGAGATGGATCCCAGAAGCAAGAAAAGTATTCCATCAACTAAAGGCTCATTATAAGTTTAATGAATGTCACAATTGTTGATTATAATTCGGGAAATATCAGCTCTGTAATAAATTCCTTTAAAGAAGTCGCTAAAGATAAAGTTAATATTAAAGTAACTTCGGATTTAAATAAGATTAAGCTAAGTGATAAATTAGTTTTGCCAGGGCAGGGATCATTTAAGAGCTGCATTGAAGCATTAAATGACATAGATGGCATAGTGGAGACACTTAATGAGTTTGCGGTCACTAATAAAAAACCTCTTCTTGGAATTTGTGTTGGTTTACAAATGTTTGCAGATATTGGTTATGAAGAAATAGAAACAAAAGGACTGGGCTGGATATCTGGAAAGGTATCAAAAATAGATAATCAGAACGGAAAGTACAAACTTCCTCATATTGGCTGGAATCAAATTAATATAGTTAAGCATAGTAAAATTTTTGAAAATATAGAAAATGATTCTCACATGTATTTTGTTCATAGTTATGAATTTATACCAGAGGATAAAAATGTAATTTCTGCAACAACAGATTACTCGTCTAAAATTGTTTGTGCTATTGAAAAAGAAAATATTTTTGGAACTCAATTTCACCCAGAAAAAAGTGATAAAATTGGATTACAAATTATCCACAACTTTATTAATTTATAAAATGAAAATTTTTCCAGCAATTGATATTAAAGATAAAAAGTGTGTGAGGTTAGTTAAAGGAGACTTTAATAACAAAACAGAATACGAAATGTCACCAGTTGAACAAGCTAGCATATATAAAGAGCATGGTTTTAAAAATTTACATATTGTTGATCTTGATGGAGCCTTAACAGGTGAGACCATCAACCTAGATCTTATTCAAGAAATAGTTCATAAATTTGATTTCAAAATCGAAGTAGGTGGTGGTGTTAGAAGTATTGATAGTATTAAAAAATATGCTGATGCTGGTGTAGAAAAAGTTATTTTAGGTAGTGCTGCTATAAAAAATAAAAACTTTTTAAAAGAAGCGTGTGAAAAGTTTCCTAATAAAATTGCTTTAGGCTTAGATGCTAAGGATGGATATCTATCTGTTTCTGGGTGGAAAGAAAATTCAAACCAATTAACTTTGGATTACCTTAAAGAGGTAAATGATTATGGGGCAAGTAGATTAATCTATACTGATATTAATAGAGATGGAATGAAGCAAAGCCCAAATTTTGAAGAAACTTCTAAAGTAGCCGATATATCAAATTGTCCAGTAATTATTTCTGGTGGCGTGTCTTCAATTGATGATGTTAAAAAAGCAAAAAGTTTAAATAAAAACATTGAAGGTATAATAGTTGGAAAGGCCATTTATGATGGTGACATCAAACTTGAGCAATTAGCTGGTGAAATAGATGCTTAAAAATCGAATAATACCTTGTTTAGACGTTAAAAATGGGCGTGTCGTGAAGGGTATTAACTTTGTTGATTTAAAAGATGCAGGGGACCCTGTTGAGCAAGCCAAAATTTATAGTGATGGTGGTGCTGATGAAATTTGTTTTTTAGATATTACTGCTTCAAATGAAAATAGAGATACAATTTATGATGTGGTAGAGAGAACTTCTAAAAAATGTTTTGTGCCTTTAACAGTCGGAGGCGGCATAAAAAACGTTGATGATATTAGTAAATTATTAAATTGTGGTGCAGATAAAGTATCAATAAATACTGCAGCTGTACAAAATTCAGAAGTAATTGTTGAGAGTTCAAGAAAATTTGGATCTCAGTGCATAGTAGTTGCGATTGATGCAAAAAAAAATAATAATAAATGGGAAATTTTTACTCATGGAGGTAGAAATAAAACAGGTGTTGATGCGATAGAATTTGCAAAAAAAATGGAAGATAGCGGAGCAGGAGAGTTACTAGTTACTTCTATGGATAGAGATGGAACTCAAATAGGTTATGATATTGAGTTAATGTCTAATATTTCTTCAAAAATTAATATACCAATCATTGCATCTGGAGGTGTTGGAAATTTAGATCACTTAGTTGATGGAATAAAAATAGGTAATGCTAGTGCTGTACTTGCAGCATCTATATTTCATTATGGAACATATTCTATAATGCAAGCGAAGGAATATTTGGATTTAAAAGGAATTCCTGTTAGAATTTAATATGTTAAATACTTTAGAAAATTTAATAAATCTTGCTAGAGAAAGAAAAAAAACACCTATAAATGGTTCTTACACAAATCAGTTGTTATCTGATAAATCATTAAGTAGGGCAAAGGTATTAGAAGAAATTGATGAATTGATTGAAGCAGTAGAAGAAAATTCAAATAAAATTCATGAAGCTGCGGATGTTTTTTATCATTTGTTAATTTATTTAGAAGCCAATGAAATAAAGATTGAAGATGTTATGTCTGAACTTGAAAAAAGAAAGAAATGAGTTACGACGATAATAATATTTTTGCTAAAATATTACGAGGAGAAATTCCTTGTAAAAAAATTTATGAAGATAATTTTGTTTTAGCTTTTTATGATATTAATCCTCAAAAGAAAATTCATGCTTTAGTGATTCCTAAAGGAAAATATATTGATTTAGATGACTTTGCTTTAAAGGCATCCTCTGAAGAGATGGTGGGCTTATTGAAAGGTATTAATTTGGTGGCAAAAAAGCTTGGTATTTCAACAGAAGTAGGCAATGGTTATAGAGCATTAACCAATATAAGTAGTCATGGTGGTCAAGAGGTGCCTCACCTTCATTTTCATTTATTTGGTGGTGAAAGAGTTGGTAAAATGGTTGAGTGAAAAAAGAGATCAAAAGAAAATATTTAGAGATAAAGTCTTTAAATGAACTGATAGAAACACTAACCCCACCTATTGGATATACTGTTTATTTTTTAAATCCTCCAAACTTTCAATTAAATAAATTTTTCTATAAAAATATAGGTAAGGACCACCAATGGATTGATAGGTTAGTTTGGAGTGAAAAAGAATGGATTGATTATGTATCCAGTGAAAAAGTTAAAACCTATATATTGAAAAAAAATGAGGATATATGTGGATACTTTGAGCTTATTTTTCATAATGAGAAAAATGAATTTGAGATAGCTTATTTTGGTTTATTGCAAGAGTATCAAAATAAAAAATTAGGCTCTTTTTTATTATCATTTGCAATCAAAAAATGCTTTGAACAAAAAATTAATAGAGTTTGGGTGCATACATGCTCGCTAGATCATGACAATGCATTAAATAATTATTTATCAAGAGGAATGAAAATTTTTAAACAGGAAACTGTCTTTATATAAAAATTTATCGATTAGGTAAGTTAAATATTTTTTTATCTATTTTCTGGTTTTTTTTTAAGTTTGAAATAAATGTCATATTTAAATTTTGATAAATATCTAAAGTTTGCCACCCAACTAAATTAAAATTTTGTTTATTAAAAAAAATGTTAATTTCATAATCATTTTCTAAAATTGTATAGTTTATATAACTTTCATCGATTATTCTTTCATCTAAATCAATAATTTTATTAATTAAAAATTCTTTATCCAAAATTAAATTCAAAGGGGTTTTGTCTAGAGGATATAGGTAATAACTTTCTTGATTGCTAGTTTTAATTACTAGTGATTTACCATTTGATATAAGTATTTTGTTATTAGATTTATAATATTCACAAAATATTTTTTTTGGATATTCAATTGTGCAATTTCCTTTTTCCTCTTTTTCATTTATTTTTTGTTCAAACTCAAAAGTTAAATTATTTATCTTCTTTAATTCATTAATTATTTGATCCTTGTTAGAGGCACTAACTTTTGAAAAAAAAAATAATAAAGAAATTATAAAAATTTTTTTTATCATTATAAAACATCTCTTTTACCAACATGGTTTGCTTTACTAACAATTCCTTCAGCTTCCATCATGTCAATGATTCTGGCTGCTCTGTTATATCCGATCTGAAGTTTTCTTTGTAAAAAAGAAGTTGAAGCTTTACCTTCCGATCTAATTATTTCAAGAGCAGAATTGTATAGCTCATCTTTGTCTCCCTGATTTTCAGAGTTAACTCCCAATTCTTTTTCATCAACAAAATTAAGTATTTCATCAATATAGTCGGGTTCTGCTTGAGATCTAAGAAAGTTATTAATCTTTTCTATTTCATTTTCTGAAACAAATGGAGCATGAATTCTTACTATTCTATTTGCAGATGACATATAAAGCATATCTCCTTTACCTAATAATTGTTCTGCACCTTGTTCTCCTAAGATAGTTCTACTGTCAATTTTAGATGTTACTTGAAAAGAAATTCTAGTTGGGAAATTGGCTTTAATTGTGCCTGTTATGACATCAACGCTTGGTCGTTGAGTGGCCATAATAATATGAATACCTGCTGCTCTAGCCATTTGAGATAATTTTTGAATATAATTTTCAATCTCTTTACCAGCAACTAACATTAAATCTGACATTTCATCAACAACAACTACTATATAAGGCATTGGAAGTGAGTGTTTGGCATTATAGCCATCTATATTTCTAACTCCTTCTTTAGTCATAAGCCGATACCGACTTTCCATTTCTTTTACAACCCAACCCAAAACAGAAGCGGCTTTTTTTGCTTCTGTAATTACAGGACAAAGTAAGTGAGGGATGCCTTCATACGTAGACAATTCTAACATCTTAGGATCAATTAGAATAAATTTACATTTGTCAGGAGTATGCCGATAAAGAAGAGATAAGATAATAGTGTTAATGCAAACTGATTTACCAGAACCTGTTGTTCCAGCAATTAAAAGATGAGGCATGGACGCAAGGTCGCCTACTACAGGTGTTCCAGAAATATTTTTCCCAAGTGCAATTGGCAGTTTGATATCTTTTTTTTTAAAATCAGTGTTATTTAAAATTTCACTTAAATAAACATTTTCTCTAGATAAATTTGGCAGTTCTATGCCCACGGTATTACTTCCTGGTATCGTTGCAATTCTTGCTGACTCTGAACTAGTATTTCTCGCAATATCGTCTGATAGGTTTATTATTTTTGAAACCTTAACCCCTGCAGCTGGTTCAAATTCATTAAGAGTCACAACTGGACCATGACTGACTTTTTTAATATTTCCACTAACACCAAAATCTAAAAGTATTTTCTCTAAAAACTCAGGATCATTTGAGTCATCATCATTATTTTTTTCACGCTCTTGTTTACTAGGAGATTTTAACAAATCAATTGTTGGTAATTTAAACTTAAATTTAGATGATGAAGATATTTTTTCTGCTTTTATAAATGGTAAGTCCTCCTGTATTAAATTTTTTATCTCTTCTTGGGGTATATATTCGCTAATTAGTTCACTTTTATCTGTATAATTTTTTTCATTATTTTTAAAAATTAATTTAAAAATTTTTTTAATAATTAAATAAAAAGTTTTAGGATTAAAATTGATGCTTGCTAAAAAGAAAAAAATTACAAAAATTAATAAAATATAGTAAAAAATATTTTCATTAATATTAATTAATGTGTTTAAAAAAGTTTGATCTAAATAAATTCCAACAAAACCACCGTTTCCATTAATATATAAAGTATAAGCTTCCTTATAAAAATGATTTAGAAATAAAACAGCAAATACTAAATATAAAATTGAATAGAAAAAATTTTCAATTATAAGAAAAAATTCTTTTCTCAATAAAATATTTATACCAGTAAAAAAAAAAGTAATCGGCAAAAGATAAGCCGCTAAACCAAAAGATTGAAACAGTAGATCAGAGGTAAAGCTACCTTGAAATCCTAATAAATTTTTGATTTCTGTGTTATCTGGAAATATAAAATTTGGGTCTTCCGCGGAATAACTAAATAATGCTAAAAATATTAATATTCCAGCAATTGAGACTAAAATACCAAAAATTTCTATTAATCTATTTAATGTAAAATTTAAGAAATTTTTTACTATTTTTTTTATATCCATAAATGGTGAATCAGTTTAATCACTTTGTATCATCTAAATTTTGAGGTTAAAATTAAAAATTATTATGAAAGTAGGTATATTAGGAGATGGCTTAACTAGCTTGGCACTTGCTAAAATGTTAGTTAACAAATGTATTTATGTTGATCTTCTATCAGAAGATAAAATAATTAATTATTCTCAATCAAGAACATTTGGAATAACAAAAAAAAACTTTGATTTTTTTACCTATAAAATTTTGGATATTAAAAAAATTTCCTGGAAATTAAGTAATATTGAAATTTACACTGAAAATTTACCTAATCAAAAAATTCTTGAGTTTAAAAAAATAAACTCAAAAATTTTTTCAATAATAAGAAATGATCAACTTTATAAAAATTTAAATGTAGACTTAAAAAGAAATAAATTTTTCAAGAAAAAATTAATTAGAAATAATAATTTTTCAATTACTGAAAAATATAATTTGATATTTAATTGCAATAAAGATCATTCAATAACAAAAAAATTTTTTTCAAAAAAAATAGAAAAAAAATATGACAGTATTGCTT
>Ga0208547_1001766_pt1 | contig 11763 bp, 31 predicted proteins | sample DEB08_DNA_5_FD_185501 | JGI IMG/M metagenome (GOLD analysis project Ga0208547, IMG submission 185501) | Aqueous microbial communities from the Delaware River and Bay under freshwater to marine salinity gradient to study organic matter... | ecosystem: Environmental > Aquatic > Marine > Coastal ... | reverse complement strand
TTCCCCATTATACAAAAAGTCCTCTAAGGTTATAGGTTTCTCGACAGCATCAATACGAGCTTTTGCAATACTGCCTTTAGAGTTTAGTGGTGCGGACAGTGGGACTCGAACCCCGCTGAACTACGGGCCTTTCTTATTTTTTTCTTTGATTTTAGAGATCACAATATCTTGTCTGATTTCAGAGATTTTGTCATCTATGTATGCTATTAGAATAATAAATGCAAAAAAGAATACTAGACCAAAGATTAACATGATTATTAGATCGTTGCTCATTATTCATCATCCTTACTAAAAAGTCGAATTGGTGTTATGTAAAATTTGCTTCGAGGAAAACTTTTCATTCTTGCTTTTGCAAAACGTTCAGCATCTTCCTGAGATACAAATGCATCTAGGTAATACGTGACAGGTTCGGTTTCATAGTAAAGCACGTTAGCTTTTTTTACGCGCACCGTGTCTTCCACGACTTGATAAATTGTTTGAGCTTTCATTATTCATCCAGTTGGTAGGTGATTAGTGGTGCGGACAGTGGGACTCGAACCCACACGGCCAAAGGCCACCGAATTTTAAGTTCGGGTTGTCTACCACTTCCAACATGTCCGCCCAATAACTTATACACCTTCTAGTAACTAAAAGGGTATGTATCTAGTCATACCTTCTTTGATCATGATTTCTACGCCATCCAATTGACTTTGTAAAGAAGAAACTTTTTGAGGGTCTTCCTCATCAAAAATTCTTTCTCTAAGATCTTTTCTCATATCACTGAGAACAGGCCATGTTTCATAGTCAAAAGGGTCTATATCAGCCATTTTTCCAGTCATCAAGCAATTTAGAAGAAGAAGAATATTTCCAGTCACCTCCTACCCCAAAGGTGAAATGAAATCTCGTATCACCTTTAAAATGATCATACTCAGGGGTATTAGAATCACCACGGTCTCCACCGTTGCAAAAAGTAATATGATAATCACTGAATGCTTGTGAGACTTTATAAAGGAGATTAATCGCTGTATCATCTTCATCTACAAACCCTATAGCCAGATCTACGTATTGATTTGTTTGAACCATGTAAAGACGATCTTTAAAAGACATAAAAGGCTTTCCCTTCTTTCTGGTAAGCCAATCATCCGAATTTACACCAGCAATAACAATCTGACCAAATTTACGTGCATCTCGAAACATCGAAACATGACCGGGATGAAGAGGGTCGAAACCTCCTGATAACACTGCTACAGTTTTAATCTCTGGCATAATCATCCTCAATTCTTTCAATATCATCTTCAGAAAGATAAGAACCTTCTTGAACTTCTACTATGATAAGATATTCTGAAGGTGAAATATTTTCGAGCCTATGTTTCGACCCGAGGGGAATAGTTACAGAATCACCAGCAGAAATGCTTTTCTCATTATCATCAATTGTAACTATTCCCCTTCCCACCACACAGTACCAATGCTCTTTTCTGTAGTTGTGGTACTGCAAGGAGAGTCTGCTTTGAGGATTTACAACAAGTCTTTTGACTGCATACGTATCCGACTTATGAAGCAGTTCCCAGATACCCCAAGGCCGACTCTGAACCATTTAGATTTTCTCGCCTCTTAGTTTTAACTCATTTTTTATTGTTAGCATATTATGTTTTAAGGTGTCAAGATATAATTCTGAAAAACCAACAGGACCTTTTCGTTTATTTTTGAACTGTTCGTTCATAAGGCTATATTTACAATCATCATGAAGTTTTTTCAATTGACTTACTGTCATTTTCGTAAAATCCATACGTTCTCCTATACAGGCCAACCCATAACTGTGAATTTTCGGCCATCTGTGAGTGTGAATATTCCTTTTTCTTTGTCATGTTTCTTTACAATATCATCTCCTTCCAAAGATACACTTCCATCAGGTTCAATAACACGCCTTTTGGTTGTTAAAGTTCCATAAATTCGACTGGTGTATGATTTTGTCTTTGGGTTCCAGTTTGAAAGAACAAATCTACCAGTATTGTCCGATGACATAGTAGTTTTTTCAGTATCAACTGGACCTAAAGGCTTTTCTTTCTCTTTGAGAACTACCTTTTTTGGCGTTTCGTCTTTTTCTTTCGTTTCAATTTCTTGGCCTTCCTCAACAATTGCCTTTTCACCCAAAAGACTGACGATTTTCTTTTTCCAGTACGTAACACCCGGTTTAGAAGAGTAGGTTTTCTTCTTCTTAACACCTGATTCTTCCCAAATTACGTAATATTTCATCCAACACCTACTGTATTTCGAACAATCTCACCCTTTTCATAGTGAACAGTGATTGCCTTTAGAGTTTTACGAGTAGTAAAGGCTGATCCGGTTGCATAAGCATCCCGACTTGCCAAAGTTCTGTGTGATTCCCAAAAAACACCACCAATATCTTTAGCAGAGTCATGGTGAATGTGTCCAGTGTCGAGATAACGCCAGTAAGTTTGTCCCCATTCCTTCGAAAAGTCGTCTGCAACCTGCATTGCAAGCCGTTGTGGAGGTGCTTTGTCGCCGTGATGGGCAGCAAGAAGGTTATTGCCAAACGTTGTACACCACATTTTTCCCGGATTCCATGTAACATCAACTCTTGGATCGTCCTGATAACGCATCATAAGAGCTACTGTCAGGAATTGGTTTGAATCTGGGTCATGATTTCCCGAAATACCAACATATCTGACTTGATCATGTTTTGTTTTCAGCGTTTCGATAGTGGCAACAACAGATTGTATCGTTTCATAAATGACTTTACTGAAACGACCATCAGCATCAAGAATATGTCCACTTCCCGGCGTCATGTTTTTCTGATCATTTGCATGAAACATGTCGCCAAGATTTAAAACTACACAATGTTTGCTGTTTGGTGTTGTCTCAACAAGTGTGGAAAGGGTGTCTTGCAGTCTGTTTTTTGCAATTTCGAGGTCATAATCCTCACCAGATTCTTTACCCCATGCCAGCATACCGAAATGCAGATCTGTCAGGATGTATCTAGTCAGAAGATCTGCATCCGTGCCTTCAGGTGCAGCAGTCGGTAAAGAAGTAGGACAATCCTTAAGAGCCTCTTTGAAGGTATCGATAAGATTATCAATACCACCTTCTTCCTTTGGATTAACAAAATACAGACTAGCTTGCTCTGTTTTGAGCCATCCTGAATGAACCTTGCTAATATCGTTTAATCCGGTGTCAAACATTGCCATTTGAATACCGGAATCTGTTTCGAGGTACTTTTCAGCCCTCCGATAAGTCCGTCTACAAACAGACTTATCGATATTTAGAATTCGAGCAACTTCAGCAAAGTTCTGATATTGCTGATAAAGATCATAAACTTCTTTTTGCCGTGGCGTCATACCATTCTCTTATAAAATCACGAATTTTAAAACCTGACAAATACCGTAAACAATCATAACTAAAAGAGAAAATCCATAGATTTCCTGTATCACAAGCTTACTTCCTCTGGTATTTAAGCTTTCATACGAACATTACACGCTAATTTAGCGCCTGTCTATCAGAAACTCCCGTAAAACAATAAATCCAGAAGATTTACGATCACAAGGGCAGCTACAACATAGACAAAAAACACTAAAACTTTCACGATACCTCCTTTTCATAACGTCGAGCCTTAAACTCCAACGAAATATCATGCACTAAGTCTTCAAGAATTCTTAATTCTTTCATATCTAGTTTGTCAATTTGAACATCAGCGCCACCATATCGAGCAATATTTTCAACACGAGTGATCACGTTTTTAATCTGGGTCGTGTTATCCATAAAGAGTTTCCTCAATCCAGTATTTTGATATGTCAGTCAATATTTGGGAAAAATATTTGTAGTTTTTTGAAATTTTATCAGAATACAATAAAATTTCATTGAACTGGTTTATGTTGAGTTGATCAAGTTTTTCTACTTTGTAGTGATCTCGAATTAGACTTTCGAAGAAAACAAAATAATCTTCGTAAAAATCATTGTAAGCCAACTGTACGTCAGGCAATTCGAAAGCTTCAGACATCAGAACCTCCAAAGTAAAAGAAGAAAAGATACAAAACACACTAAAAGAAAAAAGTATCCCAACAACACCATAAGCCAGTTTCCTTTTATCTTTTTTACACAGTTTTTATACACTAATATCCTCCTATAGTTTATAAACCCTATCAGAAAAAACTCTTGTTGTCTCGTCAATCTCATCCCACTTTATGTAAACTTTCAATTTAGTATGTGACTGAGACAGTTTTTCAACAATACCTTTAGAAAGAAAAGACCCACTTCTTTTATATGTCTTTTTTCCAGCAGTATCAGTAATGATGTTCTTATGATTAAGAATACCAATAACTACGTCACCAACGTTTAAAACGTTACCATATTTGTCGTAGGTCGGACTTTCCATAGTTTACCTCATTGCTTAAGATCAGACTTCAACTTACCAGACCATTTTAATTTGGTCTTCCAGAAATTCATGTTTGTAAACACAACTGTAAAATCTGGATAAACATCTTCACATTGTGTTTTAAATGCTCTGGCAAGAATTTCATTGTCGAAGTCAGATTGTATTACACAATTTCGCTCACCACCCTCGAAAGAGTACACTTCCACTTTATACATGATTTATCACCTATTGTAAAGTTTGCTTCATAGAAGGAATGTCGTACTTGAATTGCAAGTCTTCAAGATACTGCAACAGCTTTCTACCTTCTTCGTTGAAGATCGGCTGATCATTAAGTTCCTGCATACTGTCTTCACCTTCCAACTGAATATTCATAATATCCCGAAGATTAGTCGTAAACTTAATTGTATCGACTAGCATGTCAAGTTCTTGAGGCCGTAGACGGGCAATCACTTCTTTTGTTTCAGCTACCTGTTTAGTCATCATTCTACTTCCTCATACCATTTACCGTTGATGAAGATACGATCTTTGTCGGTAATGACTATAGTGGGGTTATTACCAGAGACCTTAGCATCACCATCGACCTTAGCATCACCACAGACCCAAGCATCCTCATAGACCCGAGCATTACCATAGACCTTAGCATCACCACCGACCCAAGCATCACCACCGACCCAAGCATCCTCATAGACCTGAGCTTTACCATAGACCTTAGCATAACCAAACACTTTAGCATTACCATAGACCTCAGCATTACCAAAGACTTCAGCATTGGCATAGACCAGAGCTTTACCATAGACCTTAGCATAACCAAACACTTTAGCATCTGGACCAACAAACGCCGTATCAGATACTGTTGCTGTATCAGCGACCCAACCATTGCCATTAGAATGTTGATGTGCTGGAACAGGGCCATTACCGTCTTCAAAATCAAAATATGTATTAGTCATTATTCTACTTCCTCTTCATCATCAGAGACCCGAGCATTACCAGAAACCAAACCATCACCAAAGACACGAGCTTCACCAGTGATCACAGTCATACCAAAAATCTCAACATAACCAGAGACCTCAACATTCTCATAGACCATAGCATGATCATAGACATGTGCATTCTCATAGACCATAGCATAACCAAAGACCTTAGCATTACCATAGACCTTAGCGTTGTCAGAGACCTCAGCATTACCATAGACCTCAGCGTTGTCAGAGACCCGAGCGTTACCATAGACCTTAGCATAACCAAAGACCTTAGCATTACCATAGACCACAGCATCAGTACCAACATAAGCCGTATCGGCTACTTCAGCAGTATCAGCTACCCAACCATTGCCATTAGAATGTTGGTGTGCTGGAACTGGACCATTACCGTCATTAAAATCAAAATATGTCATTTTATTTCTCGTTTCTAATAAACCGCAATTGCCCTCTTACATTCGCTAAGACATTCACAGGTTCAAGATCTTCTTCGTTATCTAGGATTTTAAGAACTTCTGCAAGTTGAACCGCCATATATTGCAGATCACCTACAGTGTGGTGATTTTCATTTACTCGAATAAAAACATTACGACTTTCTCTCATGACAAAGGGTGTCCACCATTGTTACGGATCATTTCAGAGATTTGACGATCAACATACTTTTCAGCAATCTGATCAATGATTTTGTTTTCTTGCTCAGTAAACTTGTAAAGCTTACGACGATCCTCAAATTCTTCATCAAAAGAATGTGAAATGTCTTCCAACAATTCTTCGTCAGAAAGATCAATCATACCCATAGCAATCTGCTCTTGAGCATACAGCATAAGCTCGCCAAGGTCCATTGCCTCTACAACAGTTTCAGCATATGTTTCGATAAGTTCTTCACGGCGGGTTCGAGAGATTTTGTTCATTTCATTTCCTCGTAAATTTCTCTCAACTCTTGCAGATCCCGAAGTCTCTGCCAAAGTGTTACATACTGCATAGTAGATTTGTCGAGAAATGAAGACCTTTCATATTGTTCAATTTGCTCTTCAATTGATTTGATTTCTTTGTTACAGATTTCTAGTAGTTTTGCATTTGGCATTTTATTTGCTCCAAGGATTACTAAAAAGGATCCGGTTCACCATTTCTTCAGTATCTTGTAATAGAGTATTTTTCCTGCGGGAAAATACCTTATCATAATAACCATGAAGTTTTGACCTTATCGGACCATAACGACCATGTTCACGAACCAAAGTATAAACCTTAACTTCAGTAAAGTGCTGACGACTTTCTTCATCAGGAAAAACTTTGTAGTAAGTCTCTCGACATTCTTTTATTGTTTTTCTCATAGGAAAGATTGAAGTCTTTCCATTATCTTTTTCAATAGTAAAGTAATAACTCACAACGAAACCTCATCACTTGAGAGACAAAAAGGATACAATCACCTTATCCCTAGCAACATCAAAGATGTTTACCTGAATATTGTCAAATGCGTTTGCAACAGAAGAAGCATAATCATTAGCCTTCTCATATTCGAGAAACGAGACAGAATGATTTTCACCTGTTCTTGGATCAGACCATTTGACAATCTTCATCTGATTAGAAAGATCAACTGAATTACTGACAATCATATTGCTTCTGCCTTTTCTTTAGATTTTCGGCGTGATTTGCAGGTTCATAATGTTTGTAGTGTTCGATAATCTTATGTCGTTCCATCAGACAGACAGAAAATTCGCCACGAACAACTTTACAAAGCCTACCTCTAATTTTTTTCTTTTTGGAACCTCGAAGAAACTCTTTTGCATCGAAGTAATTTCCACGAAATCTTACCTTTGAAACACCTTCTTTTCTGAGATTGTCCGAAACAACCATCCAAAGATCATTCCAAGGACTAACTTCTTTATTCATGTCCATCAAAAAATTCCTTTTGATAAGCTTTCTGGATTAAGTTTTCCATGTTGTTGATTGCCTCTTGGTAGGTTTCAAGAACCACCCTAGCATCCTTGATTGCATAAAGCATTTGCTCAATACTAACCATAAGGGGCGGTGAAATTTGCTTGCTGACTTCTTTTCTATCGGAGTAATAGATATTAACACCAGAGGCATCTATTGACTTGGCTGTCAGGAAATCATAATCGGACATAATAATTACCACCAACTATCATAAAGAACGATACGACCATCTTTGATTGCTTCCAAAGCATCTTTGATGAATTTCAGGTCATGTTCTTTGTAGTATTCACAAGAGTCAACACCAAAGAAGAAACCGCCTGTTTGTGGCAAGGAGCCACTTTCAACGTCTTCTTTGAGGCGGTTAAGATCGTCTTCATCCAAACGAACATTCACACAATTGAATGATTCTGCTTTGCCACCTTTGTTGTAGTAAAGCTTTTCCATCCAGCCCTGAAGGTTTGGATGCTTCCGCCAGTAAGCCAAATCGCCCGGTTCAGCATTATCAGTGAATGTCAAATCCACATCAGCATCAGGATTGTTCACGTCTTTCCGACTGAAACTATAAGCATTTTGATCGAGACCCATGACATTCTCCTACATAATTTTTGAGAGAAGGGGTGAGTATAAACCCACCCCGCCAAGATTTAGGAAGCGTTAGCAAACTCAGTAGCAAACTTGAGTGCATTTGCCTTAAGAGTGTTGTTCTGGCCGTACCATGCAGACTGCAACCGTGCATCAGCAGAACGACCAAGCTTGTGGTCAGTCAAGTAGGTGACGGCGTTGAAAGCTTGCCACCAAGAACCAGCGCCAAACTCAGCACCCGGCTGACTTTCCATGACATTTGCAGCCTTACGGGCGGTGTAGGACATTTGATCGATGATACTATCACCAACCCGGACAGCCTTAGCCTGATTAGACGTAGGGAATACTTTGTTGAAGTATTCAATGAGAGTATCTGCATCGTAACGCTTGGATACAAGAAACTCAGCAGCCTCTTGGTATGTGTCAAGCTTCATGTCAGCAATACCCAGCAGCCGCTTGGTATGTTCTGCATCGAATGCCGCCCGGTGAGTAACACGAACAGAAGATTTGCCGTTAGACAAAGCAGCCGTCAAAGTGTTGTTACACACTACCCGGATCGGAGAGAAGCGAACATCTGCACACTTACCAAATTCATGTGGATTGGTGAAGAGCAAAAATGAATCCACAACATCCTCACCTTGAGGCGTCTTGAGTGCAAAAGACTTTTTGACTTTAGCAAGACCCCAAACGATTTGACCATTCTTGAGAGAACCAGCCGTGTTCATTTCCATGTTACCTGCTTGGCACATTTCATTGAACATTGAAAATGCTTCCTCATTCTGGATAGGATGCCACTTGTCACCGACAATAGACAGCAGTTGGTTGTCAGTCTCTCGGACAAGAGCAGTCTTGTTGTCGATACCAACTTTTTCCTCATCGCTGTTGCCGTACAGCAAAGGCTTTTTAACAACCTGCCAATCAAGACCAGCAGCCTCCAGCATCTCTTGTGGAGACAAGTCAGCAGATACCTGAGTACCCAAGCCATGCCAAGGGGTTTCGCCGCAGTAGGCCATTTGTGCCTGACCATCGATAATTTCAATTTCGTGAGCCATTTTCATATTTCCTTCATGATGTAAGTTTGGCTATTGAATGAACATATAGTAGCAAACCATATGTTCTTTTGCAAGATATTTTAGTTTGGATTTGAACAAATGCCATTTGCAATGGCATGCTGCGCCATTCGTTGATAAGAACCCTGAAGGTTCCAGACGATACCTGTATCAATAAGATATTGTATGCAGGTAATGTAATCCTCTTCAGTAGCTTCATCATAGCAACCTTCAAGGATCATGGTTGCCAAGACTGCATCCATCTTTTGACCAAAAGACAGAACATATTCATTAACACTCATTTTTCACTATTCCATATCTAAAGACAGAACAAATTTACCATCTTTGTTGGCAAATTCTACTTCTGGCATTGAGTAACTTTTGATTTTAGAAGGTTTTACAGTACGCCATCCATTATCAGTGAGACTGAATACACGCACAAAGTCTTTTTCAGACATTTCTTCTAAAGTCATTTGTGATTCATCTGACTTAGGCTTTTTATCACTAGGGATAAGAAAAGGTGCTAAAGTCACATAACGTTCAGTAAGACTTCCATCAGATTTTTCAAACTCAACCTTTACAATTGAGTTTCTTACAGATCCAACAAATTCCTTTACTTCTGTAATTTTCTTTCCTTCACAGTCAATTATAACTGCACTTTTTGAAATGTCAATGCTTGGATCAGCCAGAACATCCTCAACCAGTGCAAATTTGAAGGTACGGTTTTCACCTTCACCAAACATTTCACCATTTGAGACGTACCACTTCCCAGCAGCATCCAGAATATAGAAATACTCACACCAAGAGTCTTCCATATTTTGAGAAAATTCAGTTACATTTTTATATGTTACAGGTTCAACATCATCGTCGCCTCTGTCAGCATAGTATTCAACATCACTGATATTTTCAGCAAGGAAAGAGAAGTCACCTTTTTTGATAAGATTTTCAGTAAGTTTCTTATCATTGTAGTGGTTTAACAGCATTTTGCCATTGTGTTCAGGATAACCATCATAATGGCAATAAACAGTCTTAACAGTACCGTCAGCGTTTTGGATTCCGATCATTGAACGAGTAGACATTTTAGTTATCCCAAATTTGATCTAGTTGGCGAAGAAACATTGCAATGTGATATGACTTGATGAATGCAGTCATTTGACGCTTTTCATCGAACAAGTCATCATGGCGTCGATCATTCTCATAACGATCAAGCGTTTCTTCAATATACTTTTTGACCAGACCATAAGAGCGTGGCCCGATAGGTTCACCATCCGCCATAAATTTGAAGTCAGAGATAGCCGAACCTTTGGGCGTATCAATACCAATTTTAGGCAATTTGGGTGAAACCGTTTTTACAACGTCTGTCACAACAGATTGAGGAATTTGAGTTTGCCAGTGCATCACTTCAATCTGGTCGTCAGTGTAATTCTCAAGCATGAGCATAGCCTTCACTTTTTTCAGGGTAGGTAGATAGTGCCTGAATAAACAAACACTATCAAACCAAATTTCAATTGTCAATTACAAAGCTTCAGCAGAAGCGATAACTTTACCCAATTTCAATCTAATAGCACCTGTGATAATTTCTTCATGCGCCTGTGACACGTCATGGGCAGAGCGCCAACGCTGTGGATATTTGTCGGCAATCAATTGACACCATTCATCCCACAATTTTTCGGAGCCACCACACAGAACACAAGTATCGAGATAAAGTGCAGCTTTTTTACGTGCAGTCAGGTATTTGACTTTTCCGAGTTTGAATGTTTGAGCATTGAGACCAAAGCGGCGCAGATTATGCACGTCGAGACAACCAACCTCACACCCACACAATTGCAGCACAAACCCGGCTTTGACCAAACCGATACCCGGAATTTCTGCAACCGAAAGAAGCTTATCCTCTAAATCCATATTTGAGAATACAGCGTCAAAAATCAAGTCTTTGTTTTCCAAGGTATAACGCCAAGTTTCTTTTTTAGACCCCCAAAGGTGTTTTGAATCCAAGCCATGTTCCCGAACATCTTCCATAATGGCAGGAACCGTGTGAAACATTTGCTGAATAGTGGCAGAAACAAACAGCACCACTTGAGCAAAGTTATCAGAATTTTGCCGTGCAAATTTTTCGATATTTGGCTGATGATTTTTATACATGACGAAAACCTTTCTCATTCAATCTTTGTATATGTTGCCACAACAAAAATGTTATGACAACATATTTCGTTTCAGATTTTAGATAGTTTCAATATGTTTTGCTAACTCAGACTGTAATTCTTTCAGTTTCATAATTGCTCGTTCTGCTTTGTTTGACGTTTCCATAATTTCATTGATTTTCAATGAACGAGAATCGTATTTTTCAACCCATTCGAGAGATTTTTTTACTTGTTCCATATGAAATTCTGCAAGATTGAAAGAGGCGCTGTTAGTGATTTTTTTATCAGACATTTTATTAGACTCCAATTTGTACTTTTCCGGTTCCGATAAGATAGACGATAACTAAAGCGAGTGAAAACACAAGCAAAATAAATTCAGCAACGCTAAACATTTTCTTTGATTCCCTTCAACACAACATCGGATTCAGTTTCAATCCACAATTTAGCACCACAAGGGCGCGGATTGTCCGGACGGTAAACCATACGGGACGGCCCTTCGATTTCTACTTCCATGCAATAATTGACGGATTTACCACGTTCAACACGGCAAACGGGATTGGATCGACCATGCTTTGCGTTTTGTTGAATGATATTTCGATTGATATGGATAATTGTCTTTGACATTTTACCATTCCTTCTGATCGCCAAATTCCATTGCTTCTTTGTAGCCTGCCATGTAGTCGGCAATTTGCTCTGCCGTCATATCAGCCTTT
>Ga0208547_1001758_pt1 | contig 11798 bp, 9 predicted proteins | sample DEB08_DNA_5_FD_185501 | JGI IMG/M metagenome (GOLD analysis project Ga0208547, IMG submission 185501) | Aqueous microbial communities from the Delaware River and Bay under freshwater to marine salinity gradient to study organic matter... | ecosystem: Environmental > Aquatic > Marine > Coastal ... | reverse complement strand
GGCTTCGTCGTAACAGGCTTGCTCGGCTTTTTTCTGGCCAACCGGGAATGGCTCCACGTACGGGCCGATCTTTGGCTGGAACTCGTAGAGAAGATCGAGTTTCATATCCCCCTCCTGATATGAGTGTCTTTTACCATCTGACACAAATTTTCATATAGCGAAAATATCTTCGCTATAGTGATCCCACATTATGTCAATCGTCATACATGCGCAAGAGGTCAACTGATGGCGAGGCCCGCTCCGGCTGCCGAGCGCGTTCTGGGAATTCTCGACCTTCTCGTGACGAGACCGACCGAGCGGTTCACGCTGTCCGAGCTCGTCCGATTGACCGGGATGAGCCTCGGCTCGGCCCACGCGGTCCTCACAGTTCTCGAAGACGCCGGCTATGTCACGAGGCAACAGCGTCCCAAGTTCTACTCGCTCGGGCCAGCGTTGGTCGTGGCGGGGGTCGTGGCGCTCGAGCATCATCCGGCTATCGAATTCGGTCGACGGCAATTAGAGGGACTGGCGTCCACCTTGGGGGTTGAGGCAGTTCTGACGGCTCGGACGCGCAACGACATCATCTTCGTCGCTCGACATGGACAACACTCGGCGCGATTCCCTGACGTCAGAGAAGGTGAGCGAGTTCCGTTCGTCCCGCCGTTCGGGACGATTTTTCTCGCTTGGTCGAAAGACGAGGAGATCGAGGACTGGCTTCGACGAGCTGGTGAAATGTCCGAGGAGGTGTCGACTCGCTTCAAACGAGCGCTCGATCGAGTCCGCGAGAACGGGGTTCTCGTTACCGTCGACAGTGACACCCAGCGATCGGTGGGAGAGCGTCTCTACTCCTTGGCAACGGACCCTTCGAAAACGGAGTTGCGCAAAGACGTCGAGAAGTTGCAGTCAACCCTGCGCGGTATGGAGTACTTCGCATTTGAAACTGACGCCGAGGATGTTGTCCAAGTCGGAATGATCGCCGCGCCAATTTTCGATTCGCAATCGAACGTCACGGCGGCCATCACGGTTTACGGGTTGGAGTCGCCGATGAATTTGTCGGAGTGTTTTCAGATGGCGGACCGAGTCAGACAAGCGGCTCTCCAAGCAACCCGAGAGTCTCGCGGGCGACCACCCAAGGATCGACTCGCTTCACGTTGATCAAGCGGGCGGAGTGCGGGACGTGACCCGCTTCACGAAGGACGCGAAAAGTTCGAGTCCGCGAGTCGCCTCGGGAAAGGCAGGGTGGTTGACGATCCAAATGTGGGGCATGTCGGCGAAGACGTGAAGCTCTACGTCGCCGCCGTCGGAGGTGATTCGCTCGGCGAGACGAAGGGAGTCCCCGAGTAACACTTCGGTATCGCCTGCGGCGACGAAAAAGGGCGGTGCTCCTCGCCAGTCGCCAAGTGCCGGGGAGACTAGGGGATCCTCGGGAGAGCGCGAACCCAGGTACATGCTGCGGGCCTCAAGGGCCGCACCGAGTGAGAAGAGGCGATCGGTCGACGCACGACTCTCGAAGGTCTCCGAGGTGAGGGTCAGATCGACCCAAGGTGACAGACAGGCGACACCAGCGGGCTGCGGGCCCGATTCGAGATGAGCGAGAGCAACTGACGCGGCCAAACCTCCGCCAGCCGAATCTCCTGCGACCACGGAACGCCGAGCGAGCTCGGGTCGGATCGCAACGTGGCGCCACACTCTCGAGGCGTCCTCGAGACCCGCAGGATAAGGATCTTCGGGGGCCAGTCGATAGCGGGGAACGATCACCCGTCCACCGATGAAGGCGGCGACGTGGGCGGCGAAAGATCGATACGCCAACGGTGACCCGATTCGAAATCCTCCGCCGTGAAGATAGACAACTGTCGGCGAGAAATCCGAGAAGGCGTTGCTGGTGCACTGGAGACCTGGAATACCATCAAGCTGCACCTCTTCGACTTTGACGTCGTCACGAGCGGGCAGTAGCGACATGGCGGCGTCGATGCGGGCTCTCTGCTCGGCCAGCGACTCGCCCGCCGGGGGACTCGGCCGACTGGCCATCGCCATTGAGAAGTCGACGAATTCCTTACTCGGCATGATCGAAGAGTAACCGGGAGGAATCGACGAGCCGATCGGCGGCCTGCAACCAACGTGAGTCGAAGTTTCGCATCTGCGAAAGTCACCTAAGTGGTTCTCTGAAATCCAGAAAGACTCTTGACGTATCACTGTTTACGTTTGTTATTTTCGGCCTTGCTTCGTGCCGTCTGGACGAAGCGATGACTGGAGGGGGAAACAGTGAAACGAAAGTATTCAACGCGCAGTCGATTGTTGGCCGTTGCCGTGGGCGCTTCTTTGGTCGTCGCATCATGTGGAGGCGACGACGGAGAGAGATCTTCATCGGACGAACCTGCAACATCTGCCCCGCAGGCGACCGAGGCGCCGTCGGAGGAGACGATGGCGCCGGCCGAGCCGGAAGCAGCCGAAGGATGTGAATCCACGGTGGCCGGCTCCGAGTTGAACATCGGCGTGTACGTGCCCACAGGCAGTCTCGACCCGCTGCGGACGTCTGGGGCTCTCGTCGGTGGAACCGACATCGCTGCGATCTATGACGTCTTGATGCGATGGGACGAGGCGAGTGGCGAATGGGTTCCCCATTTGGCCGAGTCTCTCGAGTCCAATTCCGATTACACGGAATGGACGCTGACCCTCCGTGAAGGTGTCACTTACGCGAATGGTGATCCCATGCTCGCTGAACACGTTCTTGCAAACATGAATCGTCTGCTAGGTCCGGGTGCCAATGCGTCGCGTGGTTTGATCGCACGTGTCGATTTGGAGAACTCGACGGTCGTCGACGATCGCACCGTCACCTTCAAGTTGTTCAGCCCCTGGGTCGAGTTCGCCTATCTGCTCGGTGACGCAGCAGGTATGGTCGTGAATCCCAGCCTGGGTGATGCCAAAGACGCCTCGGACGTGAGTTTGATCAGCACGGATCCGAACGGCGCAGGTGCAGGCCCGTACCTGGTCGACAAGTTTGCACCAGGTGAATCGCCGTATCTCGTTCTCAAGGCTCGAGACGACTACTGGGGTGGACCGGTTTGCATCGAAACCGTGAACATGGTCTACATCACGAGTGACCAGCCCAAACTTGAGGCCCTGGATCTCGGTGAGCTCGACCTCGCCTTCCTTCGTACGGCGAATGTCATCGCCGATGCGCGCAGCAGTGGCCAGTACTCGGAAGCCTTTTTCCTGCAGTCGGCCGGGGAGGTCATTCTCATCAACAATGGAGTGGGTACTCACACTCCGGTCACTGCTGACAAGCGTTTCCGTCAAGCTGTGAACCTGGCGATCGATTCGTCAGTTATCAGCGAGCGAGCTTTCGGTGGGGAACTCCTGGAATCGAAGGCCTTTATCGACGAACGTTCGACCTATTACTCAGGTGTTGCCGGAACATCGGCAGATCCTGATGCCGCACGAGCTCTCGTCGACGAGTTGAAGGCCGAGGGTTGGGACGGATCAATCCGCTTCAACTGCCGTGACACCAACGCCAACCTGCCGGTGGCGATCGTCGCATCGCTCGAAGCGGTGGGTATGACGGTTGAGGCGACCATCACCGATCAGAACTCGAGTATCGGAGCCGTGATTCAGAAGGACTTCGACATGGCCTGCTGGGGCTGGAACATCTCCGACTCGGCGCTGTATCGACAGATCGGCTTCAACTTCCGGAGCGACAGCCCTTCCAATCGAATTGGTTACGGCAATCCCGATATGGATGCGGCCATCGATGAGATGTTCGCCGCTCCGGATCGTGAAGCTCGAACGAACGCCATTGCCAAGATGTCGGAAATCTTCAATGAAGACGTCCCAAGCGTGATTTACGCTGCGGTCGAAGAGGGCTACGCCATCAGCGATCGTGTTGCGGGAATTGTTCCGACTCAGCAGACCGTCCTCCTTCTGGGTGACGCCTATCTGGTGAGTTGATCCGGTCGATTCGGGTGGCTGCGGTTTCATGCACGCGGCCACCCGAATCACTACGATTGTCATCGAGTGATCAGAACCTTTCTCCACAAGCTTCTGCAGCTCGTACCCGTTCTTCTAATCGTCAGTTTCCTGACTCTCGCGCTGTTGGAATTGGTTCCGGGCGATCCGAGCATCAGCATTCTCGGTGCCGACGCCCCAGCTGCGGAGTACGAGCGGGTTCGTGAGCAGCTCGGCTTGGATCAGCCGCTTCTCGAGCGATACGGGAACTGGCTTTCTGATGCCGTCTCGGGTGATCTGGGTGATAGCGCTGTCCGACCCGGAGTCTCGGTGTGGTCCTTGATCGCCAGCCGTCTACCGGTCACGTTGCAGATCACCGTGATGGCCTTGGGTCTAGCCCTGCTTGTCTCTATTCCGGTCGGTGTCGCAGCAGCGGCCAGAGTCGGTTCGCGATTCGATCGTGGTGTGGGGACCGTGACCTCGGGACTGATTTCGATTCCACAGTTCGTGGCCGGTCTTCTCATTGTTCAGCTGTTCGTTTTCAATCCCGACGTACCGAGGATCGGAACTGCAGTCCTTCTGTGGTTCGTCGCCCTCACTCTGCTCGTCAACTGGTGTCGAAGGTTCGTGTCGGATCGGGAGGGAGGCGCCGGTTCGGTCTTCGTGGGATGTCTTGTGCTCGGACTCGGATTGCTGGCGTTCTTCTGGTGGCCTTCGTTTCCTCGTCAAGGTTTTTCGCGTCTCACGGGAGATGACGGCCTTGCGGAGAATCTGCGGACGACCTTCCTTCCCGCCCTGACGGTCGCTATGTCGGAAATTGCGGTCTTCACCCGTCTTCTCAGGAGCGACATGATCAGCACGTTGCAGGAGGACTACATCCTGGCTGCTAACGCACAGGGAAAACCTTTGTGGAGAATTCTGTTCCGAGACGCTTTGCGCCCGTCTTCCTTCTCTCTTATGACGGTGGCGGGGGTATCGCTCGGGCGTCTGATCGGTGGAACGGTCATAGTCGAGACGATTTTCAACCTGCCGGGAATGGGTCGCTTGATCATCCAAGAAGGAGTGATCGTCAACGACTTTCCCATCGTGCAAGGTGGAGTGCTCGTGATTGCGCTGTTCTATGTGGTCTTGAATGCTCTCGTCGACATCTCGTATGCCGCTCTTGACCCGAGGATTCGCCGTGGCGTCGTCTGAGAAGCGTCCGAATACATGGCTCGGCGCACTTCTATTCGTACTCGGGGCTCTTTCCGTTTGGGTCGGTAGTGACCTGCTTGAACGCGAAGGAGGACTGCTTCGAATCGGCTTGGTATCGATGGGACTCGGTGCGATCTATGTAGGGCTCGATCGAACGATGTGGAGGATCCGAGGTCATCGCGTCGCCGTCGACTTCTGGTTGTCGGTGGCGTGGTTGGCCGTGATCGGATTAGCCGCGGTTTTCGCCGACTGGTTGCCGTTTGCCGAATCACGCGATGCCTCGAAGTCCTTCAGTGCCCCGGTGGCAAGCCGACCCGACCTTTTCAGTTCGCATCCACTCGGAACCGACACGTTTGGGCTCGATCTGTTGGGCGGTGTGGTCTACGGAGCACGCCTGTCGCTGCAGATCAGTTTCGGTGCGGTGATCATCGGCCTGGTGCTAGGTGGAATGCTTGGAATGTTGGCGGGATATTTCCGAGGAGTTACCGACGAGGTTCTCGGTGTCCTGACGAATTCGATGCTCGCGATCCCGCCTCTGATCTTCCTAATCGCGCTCATGGTCGCCATCGAGCCGAGTGTTCTCAATCTGTCGATCGCGCTGGCCTTCCTCGGGATCCCCACTTACGTTCGGCTGGCGCGAGCCAACACTCTCGTATTTCGTCAGAAAGAGTTCGTAGTAGCGGCCAAAAGTACCGGCGCACGACATGGAAGAGTGCTGATTCGGGAAATTCTCCCGAATGTTCTTCTCCCACTGGTCTCGTACGCGTTCATCGTCGTTGCGGTGCTGATCGTGGCCGAGGGATCACTGAGCTTCCTGGGCCTTTCAATACCTAGGCCCGAACCGACCTGGGGCAATATGATCAGTGCCGGAGCGAACGACTTGAGACGTACTCCGCACCTCGTCTTCGTACCAGGCATCGTGATGTTCATCACCGTTTTTGCCCTCAACCGAGTCGGTGATCACGCTAGACAGAAATGGGATCCGCGAGAGTCCAGAGTCTGAACAGTCGTCCGATCGGGGAGAGAGTGAGCGAGCACGAACCTTCCGAACTGCCACGGGTTCTCAGTCTCGTGCACGTGGTGGCGAGCGGCGTCGGCATCATCGTGGGCGCCGGGATCTACGTCCTGTTGGCACCGGCTGCCGAAAATGCCGGAGGTCTGGTGTGGCTGTCGTTCCTGATCTCGGCTTTCGTGTGCGCGTTCACCGCCATGAGCTACGCCGAATTGGCCTCGATGTTCCCGCGCACTGGTGGCGAGTACGAGTACTCGAGCCATGTGTTTGGTCGGCGGGTGACATTCATGATCGGTTGGGGAATGGCGGCCGGTCTCGTGATCGCCGGTGCGACGGTGTCGCTGGGTTTCGCCCGGTATGCGCGATATTTCTGGGACGTCGACGACCGATGGTTGGGGCTTGCAGTACTCGGTCTCTCGTCCCTGCTCGTGGTGTGGGGTTCCGATCGTTGGTCGAAGTTGGTGGTGCTCCTCAGTGCCGCTCAGGTCGCTGGACTTCTCTTCGTCGTGGTCATCGGGATCGGGCATCTGGGTGATGGAGAACTCTTCTCTGGGCGGGGAGGTTCGGGGTGGAACAGTTTCAGCGGACTGATGTCGGCGGCGGCCCTGGTGTTCTTCGCCTATATCGGCTTCGACGAGGTGGCCACGTTGTCGGAAGAGACCAAGGATCCAACGCGAATCACCCCGCGTGCGCTTTTGTGGTCGCTTGGAATCTCGGCGGTGCTGTACGTGTTGGTGTCGATCGCAGCCGTGAACGTGCTCGGAGCCGAAGGACTGGCTGAGTCCACACAACCCCTCACCGACGTGGCGGCCGATGTGGTGGGTGGTCGGGCTGGATCGGTGATGGCGGTTTTCGCCATGTTGACGACGGCCAATACGGTCATCCTCGTCCTCACGGCCGCCTCGCGCATGATCTTTGCCATGAGTCGGGCCGGTGACCTTCCCAAAGTCGGCTCACGACTGTGGCGCGACGGTACTCCGGCCCTGGCCGTCGTCGTGTCGGCGGTCATTGCGGCGACCTTCGTGCTGTGGGGAGATCTGAAACTCATTGCGAGTGCGACAGACTTCGCGATCTATGCCATCTTTTTGTCGGTCAACGTGATGGTGGTGGTCTTACGTCGACGGGAGCCCGAGAGAATGCGACACTTCCGGTCGCCGTGGTCTGTCCGGGACTGGCCGGTCTTGCCGATTCTGGGATTCGCCATCACGGTCTGGATGATCGTGTTGCTGGAGTTCGAGGCGATCTTGGTGGGTGTCGGACTCTTCGCCGTCGGGGTGGTCGTTGCGACTCTTCGTGAATCGAGGTCTGGCGCGTCGGTCTCAGCGTGACCAGCGTTCCATTTCGATCACGTCGCCATCGCCCCCATGGGGAAGTTCTTCTTCGCCGCCGATGGCTTCGATGAACTCGTCGACATCACTCGATTCGCCGCCGATGAGCCACACCACCGACTCGCCGTCGTGATCGGCGGGATCGCGCGGGAGGATTCCTTCCACCGTGTATTGATCGACGGTGATCGTCTCGTCGTCGGCCACCACCGGCGCCACGATCGCCAATTCGAGGACGGCGTCCTGGTCGAGGTCCTTCAAGATGTCGATGAGTTCGGCGACGTTCACGAGCGAAGTCTTCCACGCCCGGCCGTTCGGGGGCGGTTCATTCGTCGCCGAGCCACGCGGGTGCGACATCGAGTAAGTAGAGACTGACATCGCGGCATCGATCGAGAGTCGCACAGAACTGCTGATCGTCGTTCTCGTACACGTCGACGAGGGACACCTCGAGACGGGCCACGATCGACAATTTGCGTTCCGGGGCATCGGTGACCGACGCCGTGGAGTCGATGGCCGACACTTCGAGGGGGAGTTCGATCCCCCCGATTCCGGCCAATTCGGTGGCGAGCACCAAAAGATCGGGTGGCTGACGAAGAGGGGGCAGAGTCCAGGTGAACAAAAGCGGGAAGGCGAACCCCGACGGGGGAGATTCGTCACCCTCGGGATCGAGAGAGGCCACTGCGTCTTCGAATCCGAGCAGGGCTCTCGGGTCGACTTCGAGCGAAAGGTGCAGGTCGATCGGTCCGTCACAGGCCTCTTCGGGGTGCAGGTCGACTTCCCAGAGTTGTCGCAGCGAGTACGTCTCGACGAAATGGCGTTCGTCGTGCACGTGGAATCCGTGGTCGATCGCGTGGCTCTTCATGTCGGAGACGAATCCGGCGACATCGATGACGGCCACGACGTCGACACTACCCTGTGCGCCGTGACTCCCGATCGGCTGCTCGACGCCTTCCACGCCGTCGCCGACGCCGTGACCACGGCCATGTCTTCGGTGGAGGATTGGAGTCTTTCGGGCGAGCGCAACGGTCAATACCGTGCCGATCTGCTGGCTGATGAAACGGCGTTGGCCATGTTGCGCCAGTTGCCTGTCGGTGTGCTCTCGGAAGAATCGGGGGCCGAGAATCTGGAGCGGGACATCGTGGTCGTCGTCGATCCGCTCGACGGTTCCACCAATGCGAGTCGGGGCGTTCCGCACTACGCAACGTCGTTGTGCGCAGTCGACGCCGAAGGTCCGCTCGTGTCGCTGATTGCTCACCTGACGCTTCCTGTGCGATGGTGGGGCATTCGGGGCGGCGGAGCCTGGCGCAACGGCGAACAACTGGCGACACCAGCTCCGACGGCGTGGCACGACGCAGTAGTCGCCATATCCGGTCCACCGCCGGCCGATCCCGGTTGGTGGCAATACCGAGCGCTCGGTGCCTCGGCGATCGATATCTGCATGGTGGCTGACGGAACACTCGACGGTTTCATCGACTGTTCGGTCGACGCTCACGGTGTGTGGGACTACGCGGGAGCTCTGCTGGTGGGCCGGGAAGCAGGCATCGACATTCGTGACGCACGTGGACGAGATCTCGTTGTGCTCGATCACGTCGCCCGTCGGACACCAGTGGCCGCACATCCGGCGCTCATCGATCGCGCTCTCGCGGCGCGAGAAACTCTGGGCTGAGATCAGCCAGCGTCGGCGGCCTGCTGGCCCTGATGCCACACTCGCGACACGCTCGGGTGACGCAACTTGCCGAGGGCCCGGGCTTCGATCTGACGGACCCGCTCGCGGGTGACTCCGAGCATGTCGCCAATCTCGGCCAAGGTCTTGGGCGGACCGTCGATACCGAAGCGAGCCCGTAACACCTCTTCTTCGCGCTCTTCCAGGCGCCGTAACTGCTCGATGAGGGCCCGCTTCTCGAGGGCAGCGGCCGCGGCGTCGAAAGGTGAGACCGCCATGTCGTCGGCGATGATCTCGGCCAACTCGGTGTCGCCGTCGCTGTCGAGCGGGGTGGAGAGCGAGACCAGGGGACGGCGGTGCTGGCGGACGAGAGCGACGCGCTCGGCGCTGACTCCCGATAATTCGGCAACCTCTTCGACGGTGGGCTGACGGTCGAGGGCGGCGGCCAGCTTCTCGGTCGACTGGTCGATGAGTGAGTACACCTCACGGACGTGAGATGGCACCCGGATGGTGCGGGACGAGTCGGCCAGGGCCCGTCCGATCGACTGGCGAATCCACCAGGTGGCGTAGGTGGAGAACTTGAAGCCCTTTTGATGGTCGAATCCTTCGACCGCACGCATGAGGCCGAGGTTGCCTTCTTGGATGAGGTCGAGAAGGCCGAGTCCCGAACCTTCGTAGCGACGGGCGACCGACACGACGAGGCGAAGGTTGCACTGAATGAACGTCTGTCGCGCCGCATCACCGGTGCGCACAGTGCGGGTCAACTTGGTGCGGTCACGGCCGGTCGGCTTGGGCTCGGCGTCGAGACGCTCTTGCGCAGTGCGAGCTTCGAGGATCGCGGCCGCCAGGCGACGCTCGTCGTCGGCTGACAACAACGGATACGTTCCGATGTCGTCCAGATACTGGCGGAGCAGCTCTGCTTCGGCGTCACTAGGGCGGGGTGCCACGACCAAACGGTAGTTGCGCGCTTCGCGCGGTTGGTGGATACCGGAATGTTGCCCGAGGGGTGGACGGTAGGCTCGGGAACCCGAAGGGCGCATAGCTCAGTTGGCTAGAGCGCTTCCCTTACAAGGAAGATGTCGGGGGTTCGAGTCCCTCTGCGCCCACCACGTAGCGACTACTCCTCGCTTTCGACGGGTCGGGTCGGCCGTCGAAAGCGTTCAGCATTGCTGTCGCTCGGATATCTCTCGCCAGCCGGACCTTCGGCGAACACGCGCAGGATGCGTGACGTCACGCCTCGGACGAAGTCGGTCGTGTCCTCGTCACTCCAAGACTCGGCGTCGAGGGCGTTGATCCAGGCGATGGTGCCCGTGGCGAACACGCCGGCACCGCTGTCGGCCGAGTAGTAGGTCATGGCGTGGTCGTATTCGGTGTCCTTGTACTTCACCGGGCCCGATGCGAGAACCTCCAAGTTCTCCGGCTCGACCGTCGCCGGTCCGAGGCCGTCCGCTTCGATCGACACCAACTTCTTGAACGACGATCCGTTGCGAACGGCCACGTCGTCGAACACCCAGTTCGACGAATTCACTACTTTCAACGCTGCGGTGACTCCAGCGGCGAAGTACTGCACGCCAATGAGCGACGACTCGGGACGGTTCAAGGGTGGATTGCGCCATTGCACGGTCGACTGCTCGGGGTCGGTCTTAGTGATCGGATCGCTGGCCGCCGTGCGATAGTTCGGCATCTGCCGGTACGGCGCTCCATCGGCGTTGGGCTCGAGACGCACGTGCCGGTACACGGCGTTGGCACCGAAGAAGGCCAAATTCACTCCGGTATCGCGAGCCCGTCCAAGGGTGTCGCGCATGGCCGTCGAGTAGTACTCGTCGTGGCCTGTACTCAACAAAGCCGTCCGATTCGCGAACACGGCGTCGAGATCGTCGTTTTCGCCGAGTCCGCTCGTGTGCAAGTCGATGTCGGTGACGTAGTTGGTGTCGAGGCCAAGCTCTTCGATAAGGGCGATGAGCGGCAGTTCGTGGGTGAGGAAATCGGCCGATCCCCAGTTGTAGGTGCGAGCGTAAGGTCGGTCGAAGGAAACGACCGTGCTACGTCCCGGCCCATCGAAGCATTCGTACAGCGAGCAACCTCCCCACGGGTTGTAGGCCTGCCAGGTGGTGACAGCCGAGATCACCACGAGTCCGGCCGACGCCGAATCACGACGGATCGTCAGGGGCACGTAGTGGGATTCGCCCGACGATGCGACGAGCTTGATCAGATAGGAGCCGGGTGGCCATTCGTCGGTCACGTCGACGGTGAGAGACGGACCCCAATTCGCAACCCGCATCTTGGTCGGATCCGTTCGATCGATCGTGGGATTGAACTGCCACGTCTTCTCGATGTCGTCCGACGTCCAGACGAGTCGGGCGAGATCGCCTCCGTACCATCCCATGCGGTAGGCCTCGGCGTGCCACGATTCGGCATCGGTCGATACGTAGAGCGTGACCGTCTGGCCCGGACGCGCGCTGGTGGTGTCGGCGTAGCCCTCGATCCATCCATCGGGGATCTTCGACGACGCGCCAGGGACCTTGGCTTCGATGCGCCAGTCAGAGGTGCCGGGTCGCAAGTTCTCGGCGGCCAGCCAACCTGGTGATGCATACGGATCACGTGGCGGGTTCGTCGTGGTCGTCGAGGTCGTCGGCGACGTCGCGGGAACAGTGGCACTCGAGGACGTGGACGTAGTTGGGGT
>Ga0208547_1001757_pt1 | contig 11805 bp, 22 predicted proteins | sample DEB08_DNA_5_FD_185501 | JGI IMG/M metagenome (GOLD analysis project Ga0208547, IMG submission 185501) | Aqueous microbial communities from the Delaware River and Bay under freshwater to marine salinity gradient to study organic matter... | ecosystem: Environmental > Aquatic > Marine > Coastal ... | reverse complement strand
GGATTATTTATATTGGGTGGTGGATAATCTTATCCGTGAGGAATTTGAGGAAACTTTAAAAGCTATTAAAGATAGGGATATTGGTCAAGTTATAGACGGGGCTTGTGATATTCAAGTGCTTGCTGCCAATTTGCCGTATAAATTATTCAGAAAGTTGCATGAAGATAGCCCTACTAATGCGAGAAATAAAACAAAAGAGGCTTTTAATCGGGTTGTTAATAGCAATCTAAAGAAACTTGATGGTGCCTTTATGGCTATTTTTAGGGCTGATGGGAAGGTGATGAAGCCTGATGGTTGGGTGGAGCCTAAATTTGACGATTTAATTAATGATGGAGATTGATATGAAGAAGTTTGCATTAAATGCTGCGGTTATGTCCGCTTTGATGGGTAAAAATTTATTACCTAAAAAATCTGAGGCTGCCCCTAAAAAACCTTGGCAAACAAGACCGGATTATTTGAGGAAGCCGACTATATGTAAGAATCCTAAAATAGCGAATCATGTAAATATGATGTTTAACAAGAATTATGGTGAAAAATTTGGTTATGTTAAAACTGATTTCACCTAACGAGCTTTCCTGCGGAGGTGTGACGGAGCAAGTCGTTAAACACTGGGAGCAACCTTTGGAATCCGCTAACAAAGGTGCGATAGCCAACATCGTAGTAGCTGTAACCACAGGGTAAGGGTTGGCAAGTGGTGGCAGCCGGAGAGACGGCATTTTTATTATATTTTAAGGAGTTATAAAATGAAAATAATTGAAGCATTAAAGGAGTTACCTTTAATAAAAAAGAAAATTGACAGCAATAATGCGCTCTTGTCAAAATACTCTTCTTATATGAAGGGTGGAGATCTTTATCTTGAGACTGAGGAGGCTCATAAAAAGGAAGTTGAGCAACTTACTCAATCAAACAAGGATCTTTTTGGGAGGTATATTTCTTTGTCTTGCGCTATTCATAAAACTAATGCCCAGACTAAAGTGAAAATTTTGGATGAAGAAAGGACTATTGAAGAGTGGATAATAATTAGAGATGGGGCGCATGGCTTAAAATCATCAGCTATTCAGGCGCTTAATGATCACACTGCATCTTTGCAATCTCAAAAAATCTCAAGAGAAAATTGGGAAGATGGTGTTAAACTTGTTAGGTTTTACGATGTTAAAAAGCGTGACACTGAGCTTTCTCAATGGACTGAAACAGTTGAAAGGATTGATGCTAAGCTTGAGGTGGTTAACGCTGAAACTGATATCGTAGAATAATTTATAAACTTGCTTCTGTAATGTAAAAAAGGAGAAATGTAGAAAGGCTTTGTTGTTGCCTTAAAATAACAAAAAACTTATCGTTTTAGCTCATTTGGTTAGAGCATCTGAATTTGGGTCAGAGGGTGGCCGGTTCAAATCCGGCAAGCGATGCTAAAAGCATATGCCAGTTAAGGCTTAAGGATGAAGATTTAAGATTTAGATTTTTGTAAGGGTGTATGTTTTAAGCCGGTAAGTTTTAAGGAAAACCTGATTTGTTGTACTTTTCTACAGTGTTTCGCAACGGCAGGCTGTTACATGGAGCAAAAAATATTTTTATAAGGAGTGTAAAGTGTGTGACGATAAAAATCGAATGTCTCAAACTGAGGTTGAAATTGTTGCTGATGAATTGCAATTAATTTTGTCTTTTGTTGATAACCAACTGGATCGCTTGGATTGGGATTTATCAAAACTTGAAACTTGGAAGGGGGATCTGTCTCGTCAGGTCTCTATGTCTAGGGCTTTACCTTTTCCTGAGACACAGAAAAAGGCTGATGAAAATGAGCAAAAGCTAGCGGTTTTTGATGCTTATCTTGGTTTAGCCAGGGCTAGAGTTGCGATTCGAAGATTTGAGCAGGAAAAATCAAAGAGTGATGGGTTGGATCAGTTAAGGGCGTTGGGGTTAGCGTGATGTTTGATCTGGTAAAGTTTTTTCAAAATGAAGTGAAGTATTTTGTTGTTAAAGATGATGGTTATGGTGAGAAACAGCTTTGGCATGATAGGTTCCCTTATCCTCATTTAATAATTGTGGCTAATTTGAAAAGTGCTTCTGCGAAAAACCAAGTTAAACATAAAGTTTCACTAAATTTTTCTTCTGAGGAATATAAAGCTTTTTTAGTTAACCCGCAAGATGATGTGCAGGCGGTGCTAGAAGGGCTTTTATTATATGCTGGCGTTCATAATAAGCTTCCTAAGGCTGAGTTTGAAAAGGTCAAATATGAAGCATACAAGCATTTAGTTAAAGGTGTTCAGGGCGCTATATTTTCTGCGGAAGATGAGCTTAGAAATAAAATAGTTTTACATTGAGGTTTTTTGTATGGAAGGTTGGCAGAGCGGTAATGCACTGGTCTTGAAAACCAGCGAATCCGAAGGGATGCGGGGGCTCGACTCCTTCACTTCCCACCAAATATTATAAAGAGGTGGTTATGTTGATTAAGATATTTACAATTTGGGTTGTTGCTTCGCAGATTCAAATTTTAAAACCTAGTAATCAAGGTGCTTATTGTGAAATATTTATAAATAACAGAACTTTTGCCCATGAAGTTAGAATGAATTGCGACTCTTTGGCAGAGAAAATTAATGAGTATTTAGAAAATCCTGATAAGCCTTTGTATATTGGAGGTGATGATGAAGTATAGCCTTGATGATAAAAGGCCTCTTTCAAAATACAAAAGATTTATGGCTGACAAATATGAGAGATATGAAGTCATTCCTTTTTGGAAGGGTTTTGTTTGTCGTGATTACGAACGGCAACACACTAGAGTTTCTATAGTTGGCTTTGCGTTGGTTTTTAGAATAGTTTACAATATTTGGCTTTATCTAAGGATAGTAGGAATTGATACACAGGAATTTTATAAAGAACAAATTAAGTATAGGTGCAGGAAATGAATGAAGTTGATGTTGTTTCTAGACCGATATTGTTTTCTGCGCCTATGGTTCAGGCTTTGCTTGAGGGTAGGAAAACGCAGACTAGGAGAGTTTTAAAACAAGAGCCTGAACAGTGCGGATTGCCAATTGGGACCATGTGCATTGAGGGCGAGGCAAATAACAAAGTTACAGTTGGTAATGTAATAACTAATCAAAGATGTCCTTATGGAAAAGTTGGAGATTTACTTTGGGTTAGAGAAAATTTTGCATTTAATAAGGAGTTTGACAAATATAAGCCTCGCGAAGTTGATGATGATGAATCAGTTAAATATATGGCTGATGGGGAGTGGATTCACAGATCAGATTATTATGTGATAAATTTAGGGAAAACGCGACCGAATATTTTTATGCCGAAATGGGCGAGCAGAATCACGCTAGAAATCACCAATATCAGAGTTGAAAGGTTGCAGGATGTTTCTGAAAGCGATGCAAATGCAGAGGGTGTTTTTACTCCTGAAATTGCTTACGCTCAAAATGGGGTAAGGGCAGGTGCTTTAAATTATGGCGCACTATGGGAAGAAATCAATGGTGAAGGTTCATGGGATAAAAACCCTTGGGTGTGGGTGTTAGAGTTTGAGGTTTATAAATGTAATTTTCAGGAGTTATTGTAAGTGGTAAAGATAAAAGTTAATTATGATATTGAAAAAACGCTGAATAACATGAAGCAGATGCGCCTTGATGCCGGAATGACGCAATTAGACATTGCAAATATTTTGGGGGTTGACCGGTCTCAGGTTTCAAAATGGGAAAATAGAACCAGTAATCCTGATTTTGAAAATTTGGTTCGTCTTTATAGGTTGCTTCATGGTATTGTGGTTTAATTATGGCAAATAAATATGATTTTAAGGGGTTGGCATCTGAGTTACTATCAAGAATTGATAGCTTGCTTAACCATTGGCTGCCGGATGGTAAAAGAGAGGGGAGAGAATATGTCGCCATCAACCCTACTAGATCTGATAGTAAATATGGATCCTTTAAAGTTAATTTAAGTACCGGTAGATGGTCTGATTATGCCACCGGTGATAGTGGTGGAGATCTTATATCCCTATATGCCTATTTGAAAGGTTTGGATCAAAAGCTTGCATACAAAGAGCTTTTTAGTGGTTCGGTTGATGAAATAAATTATACAAAAAACAAGGGGAATACAAAGCCTAAGGTTTTTCAGGAAATTGTTGAATATAAAGATATACCGGCGGATGCTCCAAAGATGCATGGGCCTAAGGGTAGAAAGCCAAAAGCTATATATAGTGATAGTGAGACCGGAGAAGAATTATATCCTGAGACTTTTTACAGGGATATAGACGGAAAAATTTTATATAGGGTTTTTACTCAGCGCAATAAAGAGGGTAGAAAATACCCTATTCCTACTAGCTGGTGCCGCTGGAAGCGTGAAAAAGAAGAGTATGATAAAGTAAAAGAGAGGTATGTTAAAACCGGTAAAATTGTAGATACAATTGGTTGGCATGATAAAGATTTGCCGGAGAATCGCCCTTTATGCGGTATGGATTATGTCTTTAAGCGTATTGAGGCGCCGGTGCTGGTGGTTGAGGGGGAGAAAGCTTGGGCTTATGCTATTCAGAATTTGCATGAATATGCTGCTGTTACATGGCGTGGCGGTTCAAACGCTGTTGATAAAACTAATTGGTCTGCGCTTGCCGGTAGAGACATTATTATATTGCCTGATTATGATGAGCCAGGGCAAAAAGCTGCCTTAAAAATTGCTAATAAATTAAAACGTCAAAATAGTAGCGTTAAAATTTGTTGGGAGGCTTTGGGTGCTGATCTGCACCCTTCCGGATGGGATATTGCTGATGAGAGTGATACTGAAAAAGTTAGAGCATATATAAAGGATAACGGAGTTGGGCTTAGAAGTGTTGAGGCTTTGATAACTCAGGAAAAAAACACATCAGAAGATGATAATGATGCGAGTTATGCTCAAAATGACTTGATTGGTACTATTAGCGGTGAAACTTTGAATAACCAAAGGGATTTAAGGTGCTTGGGTTATGGTGGTGATAATAAAGTTTATTTTATTTCTAAAAAGCGGGGTGTGGTTGTTTCTTTATCTCCGGATCAGTTAGGAAATATCAATCATTTGCTTTCATTGATGCCTTTGAATTTTTGGTATGATCTATTCCCTAACAAGCAGGGAGGCTTAAACAAGCATGATTGCAGCAATAGTTTGCAGCGTTGGGCTGAAATGAAGGGGTTTTTTAACCCTGATGTTATTAGAGGTGCTGGCGTTTGGGTTGAAAAAGACGGTGCTCATGTGCTTCATATGGGGCAAAAATTATTGGTTGAGGATGATTTGTATGATGTTAATGATTTTGACTCTGATTATATGTATGAAGCCACTAAGGATTTAGGTGTTAGGTATGTTAAGCCTTTGGGTACGCCTCAGGCAAAAAAGTTGGTTGATATCTGCGACTGGTTAGATTGGGATAGCCCTATATATGGTAAATTGTTAGCTGGTTTTGCCGCTCTAGCGCCTATGTGCGGTGGTTTGGCATGGCGGCCTCATATTTGGCTGACTGGTTCTGCTGGGTCAGGAAAGACAACAGTTGTTTCTAGGATATTAAATCGTGTTTGTGGAAAAATGAGCTTGTTTGTTCAGGGTGATTCAAGTGCGGCTGGTATAAGGCAGTGGCTTGGCTCTGATGCGTTGCCGGTGGTGTTTGATGAATTTGAAGGGGAAACGGCAAAGAGGCTTGATGAGCTGCAAAAAATATTGGATTTGGCTAGGCAGGCAAGCTCTGAAAGCGGTGCTTTGATGTTAAAAGGTTCTGGCTCTGGTGACGCGGTGGAGTTTAAGATAAGAAGTTGTTTTGCCTTTTCTGCTATAAATGTAAACATTCAGCATTATGCTGATGCTAGTAGAATAACAGTTCTTACGCTGAAAGATCCGCCTGTGAATTTATCTGATGAGCAAAAAAAGGAAAGGGTATCTAAGTTTACTGAGTTTGAAAGATCTTTGGATAAAATTTTAACTGATGAATATATCAATGCTTTACAGATACGGACTTTTAAAATGTTACCTGTGATTAAAAAGAACGCGCGAATATTTGGGGCAGAAGTAGCTAAGAAGTTAGAAAGTGCGAGGCTGGGAGATCAACTTGGCACTTTGTGTGCGGGTGCATATAGCCTTGAGTATAGCGGTGTTGTTTCTGAGGATGAAGCAAGAAATTGGGTGAATGAGCAGGATTGGACTTTATCAACGCCAGTTGGTGAAGATAAAGACCATGATAAATGTTTAAAAGGTATGTTAAACTATGTGGCTAGGATTCAGGCCGATGGTCATTATGAAGAAAAAACCATCGGGGAGCTGGTGCAGATTGTCTATGACGGGAGAAGTCAATTAATGGAAGAGGCGGATGCTTGCTTGAAGCGTTATGGCTTGCGAGTGGATAAAGATTTTGATGTTTTGTATATAGCAAATAATCATATCAAGTTAGCCGAGATTATGAATAAGGCTGGTTATTTCGCCTGGGATAGATTGCTTTTAAGGTGTGTGGGTGCCGAGAGAACTCCTAAAACTGTTAGGTTTACTTCCGGTTCTGTCTCAAAATGTGTGGCGGTGCCTTTGAGCGTGGTGTTGTGTGATAATAAATCGGAAGATGAAAAATTGGCTTTTTGATTATGTTTGGTGGTTATTATACAGAGCTTTTTGTTCCTATGAATGAGTTTAGAAATGCCGGTGGTGTGTTTCAACAAAAGTTTCTGGTTATTTTATATGATCCTGCTGGCGTGGAAGAGGAGCGTTCATATAAATGGGAATCTTTAGGATTATTGCAATGAGTAAGTTTGAAACTGATATGCAGGTTTTAAGGGATATACCCGAAGGTGTGTTTGACGCGACAAATAAAGTTTGTGATGAATTGCGAGCGGTGTTGTTTGTGCCTGAGGTTAATATGCAGGAGTTGCTTAAGATATGGCAAAATAATTTAGATGATCTTAAAGAAATCCAGCCTCATGATCTGTGCTTTAATAGAGTGGTTAGCATGAAAGACTTTTTTAAGGAGCTTATCAGGAAAGGTGAAGTTGAGAAGTATAGAAAAGCGCGGTTGAAGTGTAGAGTTGATTTGGTTTTTAAAAAAGTGTGGCGTTTTTACGAAGATATGGATAAAGTTTTTAATTGTGACCAAGCGGAGGCTGCTATCAAGGCTATGAAGAAAAAATATGAAATTGATTTTAGTAAAGAGGGTTATCAGTTAATAGAAATTGATGAAACTGGCCGTGAAATAAGTCTCGGTATGTTTAAAGACTTGGCTTCTGCTGAAAAAGAATTGGAAGAATATCTTAAGGTTGAACTTAAAAGGGAGGGCGCGAGGTGATGTTTGAGGATGATGCGAATTATTGGCGCGATGTTATAGCGGCTTGCGATAAACAATTATTGACAACTTTGCATTGTCGGTTAAATGCAAATAAAAATTTTCACCGCTGTCAGAAAAAAAAGCTTTCCTCAACTGAAATAGATGAATTTAATTTATTGTTTCTTGAAGTTGTTACTAAAAAGCTTGATTCTCTTGGTTACTCTGAGGCGCAAGCTAATCAGTTTGTTAAAATGTGGCAGATTATATTTGCTGTGAGTAGAAAAAAGAAATCTTGATTTTAATTTTTTTTAAAAGTAGCTCCATCCAGAACGAAATAATCTAAATAAATTTTGCCCCGCATTTTATAGCAATAGAATTTTTGGTGGTTAAGTGTGATAACCATTTTTTTACCAAAAATTTTGATCAAAAATGCGAGGTGTTGTTTGTGAATATTATAAAATGTCATTTAAAATAAATTTATTTTCTACATTAATGATTAAGCCATCATCAAAACCGGCTAAGAAAAAATATTTGTATAGCCAATGATTTGTGCTGGTTGGCTCTGATTCAATAATTATTTGATAATTATTGTGTCTTAAAGCTAAAAAAGTTTCAAAATCCAAACTGCCATTATTTCTTATGGTGTTTCTTTCTGGAAAAGTTTTGATAACTTCATTTATTATTGTGGTTTTTCCTGTGCCTCTTGCCCCTGATAATAAGAAGCTTTTCGCTTTTGATTTTTTGATATCATTTGCGATACTTTGCTGAAGGTTGGTTAAAGATATTTGTTTTTTCATATTAGCTCCGTTTTTGGCCGTGAGCCATAGCAAACTTTTAAGCCTACTATGACTCTAACAACAAGGTGGCGCTATAAACCCGCGCCAAGGGTGTTATTAATTATTTTCTTGAAGGTTGTAGGTTAAAAAGTCCCTGCAATTTTCGCTAAAAGTGCTTATTGTTTCAATAGCTCTATTTGTGAAATCATTGGTTTCGTTTTCCTTCATTTCTTCTTTTATCCATGCTTTCATATTTGCTTTGATAAAGTTGAGTATTTCCTCCTCTGATAAAGCCTTTTCGCCTTCATATTCTTCAATGCTGCATGGGTAGCAGTCTTTATCTTGTGAGTCATGATTATCATAATCGTAAACAGCAATATTTATTCCTGTTGGAATATTTTCAATTGCTTGCACAATTCCACCAGAAACAGTTATTTTAATTTCATTAGTCATAGTAACTCCTTATTGTTGATTAAATTGAGGTAATTAACCTCGTGTTACAGCTTGAATTTCTTCAAGCTGTAAGGCGCGATTAATTAGGCATCAGGCTTTTTAAATGGGATAACATTATCATGTCGCCTTGACTCAACTAATGTTAAATATTTGCCTTCGCAAATGAACTCCTGATTGTCTCCAAATATAACCCTGTAATGCTCTTTCAAGCCAATTTCATTTTGCACTACTCCAGGCAATCCGTCTTTTGCTGGTTTGGGGTCTCTGGCGTTCCATATAACCCTATCTCCTTTTTTAAACTCTGACATTGTTTTTTCTCCTGTATTTTTTTTAATAAACGTTAATTTTGCAATCATTCCCATAATCGTCTGAATCTAAATCGCCTTGACTTTCCAGAACGTCATAATTGATTATTTCTACTTTTATATTGTCTGGCTTTTGCGTGATTTCAGTCATTCCATATTCAATTGATATTATAACTTTTCCGCCTTCACTGATTCCCCAATCTCTTGCTTCTATATTTTCATCATCGTAGCAAGGTGAAAACCAATGTTCAGGATTGCTTGCGACGTCCTCTGGTGCGTCGCATTCAAAACGCAATAGATATTTAATGCCTTGAGGCTTTATAGTTACTGTTGCGCCTTTAGAGTTCATATCAAAAGCAAATTGTTGGTCATCATCATCATATCCATGTGATATATGAAGCCCTTCAATATCTTCGTTGGTTGGTAATACTTCAATTATCCATTCTGCAAATAAGGTTTTGTTGGTCATTTTAATTTTCTCTTAATTTTTTAGTTAATTATTTCAATGTTACATTCTACGGAGTCGTTGCAATCATATTTGTTAATAAAATTGTAATAGTAATCATCTTTAAACACTTCGAGATATTCACTATCAATTCTAAATTCTTCGTTAAACTCCTTGGTTTCTTTGTGTTTGTCATCAAAATGAATGCAACAATCAATATTTATAGACTTAAAATTTGGATTGTGTTTTAAGGTATCTTGAGCCACCTCGATTTGAAGTAGTGTATCTTTTGATAACTCGCCATACATTTCTTCTGGAACTGGCGTGTAATCGCCGTAGCAATTCGCTACTAGTTTTACTTTTATATATTCTTTGGTCATAATAACTCCTTGTTGTTGATTGCTGCTTTCGCAGGATGTTAGAAATTAACATCATGAAGCGGGAGGGGTTGCCCGCCCGCTTGGTGCTGTTAACTATTCGTATTGGTCTTTAACTTTGTTAAACACCTCTTTTACTTGCTGTTCTGTTATATTATACGCTGATAAATGATTAACGGCGTCTGAGATATCCCAAGTATAAAAACATTCATAGTTGGCAAGCTCTCTTTCAATAATGGTTTCAACACCATTTTCTTTTATATCTAGCTCCCTTCCTAGTTTGTGGATTTCTCCCAGTTCTTTATGAAGTTTCGCGCTGTTTTCTTTAGGGTATATTAGCCCTATTTCATTTTGCGCGTATATTACACCTTCCTTTTTTTGCTTATTAAATTGTTCCTGCCCAAAAGCAAAAAATGCCCCATATTTATTAAAGCATTCAGTTTGTTTCTGCTGTATATAGTCGTTTAAAGTTTTCATGTTAAAAGCCTCCTGTTGTTTGAACGTATTCAATTGCTCTGCCTAAATTTATTAAAATTATGCTATATGTTAAAAAAAATATTATTTTCATTGGTAATCCTTTTTAATTGTATATGTTGATAACCTGCCTTTTGAAGTGTTCTTGCTTCTTCTGTGGCTGCCCTGCTGTAGGGGAAATCATATTCCACAATCTCCCCTAACATTTTGCTTTGAAAGCTAAGTTTGAAATACTTATTAGGCATTTTGCTTCCCTGCTTTTAAAATGGTATTTGCTGCATTAAAGGCTCTTTTGAAATAGCTTTCTTTGGCTTCGGTTTTGTTAAGCCATCCCGCTATATAAGCTCTTGAGGATTCAAGATTTTCAGTTTTTCCTAATGCACAACAAACTAAATAAGCTGTTGCCTCAGCTTCAAACTCTCTTGCTCCATTACTTAAGTTTTCGTTATCAATAATTTTTTCCTCTTCGCTGTGTAATAAGCAATGAGCAATTTCATGGATACTTGTTTTAAAAGGTGAAAAAATTGGAATTATTGGCGGCAATGGATCAGGTAAATCAACCTTAGCTAATGTCATAATGGGAAACCCTGTTTACGAAGTCACAGAAGGAAAAATAATTTTTGAAAATGAAGAAATCACAGAAGAACCTGTTGATAACCGAGCAAAGCTTGGAATGTTCCTTGCGTTTCAATATCCTGAGTCAATACCAGGTGTAACAATTGTAAATATGCTCAAAACAGCACTTACAAATATTGAAGAGACTGAATACACAACACTTGAACTTAGGCTTAAAGTTGCAGAAGCAATGGAACAATTGGGACTTTCTGCCAATTTTGCAGATAGGTATTTAAATGAGGGATTTTCTGGAGGAGAAAGAAAGAGAAATGAAATTCTTCAATTAGCTGTCTTAAATCCAAAATTAGCCGTTTTAGACGAAACAGATTCTGGTTTAGATGTAGACGGATTAAAAGTTGTAGGTGAAGGTGTAAGTAAACTTAAAACACCTGATAAAGGATACTTGGTTGTAACTCACTACCAGAGATTACTCGAGTATATTAAGCCAGACTTTGTTCATGTATTTGTAGATGGAAAAATAATCGAAACAGGTGGAATTGAACTTTCTGATAAACTTGAACAAGAAGGATATGAATCCTATTTGTAATGAATGTTTCAGAAATTAAAAAAGATTTTCCAATATTAAAGAGAGAGGTTAATGGAAAACTCCTGACTTATCTAGATTCAGGTGCAACTTCTCAAAAACCAAATCTTGTTATTGATGCTATGTCAGACATCTATAGAGAAAATAATGCTAACGTTCATCGTGGTACTTATGTTCTCTCAGCTGAAACAACTCAAAAATATGAAAATGTTAGGAATATTTTTAAAGATTTTATAAATGCTAATTCTTCTGATGAGATAATTTTTACGAAAGGTTGCACCGAAGGGTTTAATTTTTTAGCAAATTCTTTAACTAAAAATTTAGAAAGCGGTGATGAAATAATTCTTTCTGAAATAGAACATCATGCAAACTTAATTCCCTGGCAAATGGCTGCTAAAAAACATAATTTAAAAATCAACTTTGTAAAAATTGACAAAAACTTTAATTTAGATATGAGTCACTTTGACTCATTATTGTCTGAAAAAACAAAAATTGTTTCTATTGTTGGTGAATCAAACATTTCTGGCATGCTTACGGAAATTAAAAATATGAGTGAATTAATAAAAA
>Ga0208547_1001755_pt1 | contig 11818 bp, 10 predicted proteins | sample DEB08_DNA_5_FD_185501 | JGI IMG/M metagenome (GOLD analysis project Ga0208547, IMG submission 185501) | Aqueous microbial communities from the Delaware River and Bay under freshwater to marine salinity gradient to study organic matter... | ecosystem: Environmental > Aquatic > Marine > Coastal ... | reverse complement strand
AGCAGTTCTAAAAAGATGTATTCAGACAAGAGGTGTTAAGGTAGAGTCTCTTCCAACTTTTGACATTGAGTATTTGTTTTTAAACATTCGTGGTAAGTCTGTTGGAGAGGAAATTGAGGTTAGTATTATTGCTCCTGATGATGGTCAAACTAGTATTCCTGTAAAGATTGCAATTGATGATATTAAAGTCACCAAAGAAAAGGGACATACCAATAAGATTAAACTTGACGATAGTTTGATTATGGAAATGAAATATCCTTCATTAGACGAGTTTATTAAAAATAATTTTGATGTCAATTCAGAAATGGATATTGATAAATCTTTTGAATTGATTGCTTCTTGTATTGATAAGATTTATAATGAAGAAGAAGTTTGGTCTTCTTCTGATGTCACTAAAAAGGAACTGATTGACTTCTTAGGTCAAATGAATAGTGTTCAGTTTAAAGACGTGGAAAGATTCTTTACCACAATGCCTAAACTATCCCATGAACTTAAGGTTAGAAATCCAAAAACAAAAGTAGAAAGTACTGTAGTATTAGAAGGGTTATCAAGTTTTTTCGCGTAGCGATGTCCCATATGGACCTTGAGAACTATTTTAAGATTAACTTTGCCTTGGTTCAGTATCATAAATGGAGTTTGACTGAAATTGAGGGATTGGTGCCTTGGGAAAGAGACATCTATGTGGTTTTACTTCAGCAACACCTTGAGGAAGAAAAACTAAAGCAACAACAAAATGGATGATAAATAGTAATGCTTTATTGTTTGGCGACTTAAAGCAAAGAATGGGGGCAGAAATGCCCCCATTCTTGTATAAATAATACTGCCAAACAATAAAAGCAGTATGAATAACTATTACACTTACGCATATTTGCGTGAAGATGGAACCCCCTACTATGTTGGTAAAGGTAAAGGGAGAAGAATTAATAGTAGAAAAAGATTGTGTGGAATTCCTAAGGATAAAAATAAAATTATATTTCTAAAAAAGAATTTAACAGAAGAAGAAGCATTCAGACACGAAATCTATATGATTGCTGTTCTTGGTAGAAAAGATTTAGGAACTGGCATTTTGAGAAATATAACTGATGGTGGCGAAGGGGCTTCTGGAGCAATTCGCACAGAAGAATTCAAAAATAAACTAAGAAAAATAAATACTGGAAAAAAATTATCACAATCACATATCGAAAAACTTAGAATAGCAAATGCTGGAAAAAATAATCCAAATTATGGAAAAGTTGCATCTAAGGAAACGCGAGAAAAAATGAGATTATCCCAGAAAAAACACCATTTTTGTTATTGGTGGAGTATTGTATTTTCCGATGGGAGTATTGTTAATACTTATGGATTAAATACTTGGTGTAAAGAGAATGGATATAATGCAGGGTGTGTCCATATGGTATATTCTGGTAGGAGAAAATCTCATAAAAATATTTTATGTGTTAAAAGGATTCCTCTAAATACATATATGGTGGAAGAAAAACTAAAGCAACAACAAAATGGATGATAAAATTCCAGAAGGACTAGAAGATCTATTAAAAGGAATCATCGAAGATGATGAGAAGATTCCAGAAGGTCTTGACGATCTTCTGGATAGTGTTAGAGGAGATTCAAAGTCTTCTGGTGGCGGTGGAGGTGGAGCACTTGCAACCATACCAAAAAAACCTGATGACCTAGTTGATGAAGAAATAGATTCTCAGATTCTTTCTATCTTAGGATTGGAAGATGTATTTGATTTAACTTATGAAGAGTATGCTTCACTTTTAAAGGAAGCAGCAATTAAGGGAAGAATGGCAGACTCTCAGATGACTACTGAGAGTATTGAACTTGTTACGAATGAACTTAAGAGAGTCAAAGGAAAGACTGGCAAGTTTAAAGTAAAACCAAAGAAGGTTGATATTAATAAAGTATTAAATCGCAAACCAGGTGCGATTGTAAAGGTAGATAGTCTTAAACCAAAAGATAAGGAATCGGAAGCGGCAGAAGATAAATCTGATTCTGATGGTTTTAAAAGAGATGTTAATGATGGAATCAATAAGATATTAGGTTCTCTTATTACTATCAAAAGTGTTCTTGATAAGCAGAATACAATTGAGAAAAACACTGCAAAGTCCGAAAGAAAAACTCAAGAGAAAGAAGAAAAAAGAAGAAGAGAAAATAAGTTAGAAAAGAAAAAGGAAGATAAAAAGAAAACTAAGAAACTCCCAGAAGCAAAACCCATCGGTGGATTTTTTGATAATATTAAAAGATTCTTTACAAATATATTGATAGGTGGTACATTATTAAAACTTGTCAATTGGATTCAAGACCCCGATAATAAAAAATCTATTGATAAGTTTAAGAACTTTATGGTAGATAATGCTCCATTGATTCTTGGAGGATTACTTGCTATTGCATCACTCCCTATTGCAACTACTCTTTTTGGGTTAACTAACACTGTTTTGGGTGTTATAGCAACTCTCATTTCTGCCGGAAATTTAATTAGATCTAGTTTAAATCGACTAAAACCTACTAAAACTCCCACTAAAACTTCTGCTCCAACTCCATCTCAAATGCAAGGTGGTAGCAATACTGGTATTTTTTATGGGAAAAACGTTGATCCAAAAACTGGAAGACAATTGAGAAGTGGGCCAAGTATTAGTAGATATAATGAATCATTTTCTAGAATTATTCGAGGTGATGCAAATATTGGAGATAAACTCCGTGTCGGAGTTAGAGATAGTGTTTATAGAGCGAGAAACTTTTTAGATAAGGCTAATCTAAAATTATCATCTTCTTGGGAATTTGTAAAAAGTAAATTTTCCCCACTTGTATCTAATAAAATTAAATCATTTGCTCCCAAACTTCGTGGATTGGGATTTGGGGCATTTAGGGCATTAGGATCAATTTTGAGACTTATAGGACTTGGATTTTTGGTTGCAGAATTGCAGCAAGATTGGAATAATAAAGATTATTATGCAATAATAGTAAAGTTGGCAGCTTATGGTGCTGGTTGGATTGTAACATCTTTGGGATTTTTAACGTCAGCAGCTCTTGTTTCTACCGGACTTGGATCTCCTGCTGGAATAGCTTTATCGGTCGCTTCTATGGCAGCTGGGGCTGGAACTGATGCTGCTATAAGACATTTTTTGTTAAAAGATCGTAAAAAAAATCAATCAACATTATCACCCAAAGATCCTTATGCAGGTGCTGATGGGTTGCAAAGGCAACTTGATGATTTGACAAAACCACCAGCAGTCCAACCAAGAACACCACTAATGCCAGGACTTCCCCCAAGTGCAGCACAACCTGGAACAGGTCCTGCCGACAATCCAGTTAGTGGTGGATCTGTAGTTGAATATATTACTGGTGATGCTACTCATCCAAATTTTGAATATGATGGTCATGGAACAACTTCAAATTACCATGATCATATAGCGTTCAGAACTAGAGAGGAAAAAGAACGAGCAAAACTTGCTCTTCAACAAGCTGGAATTCAAATTGGTAGTGAAAGTAGACCTTGGGATACTGATAGTTATCATAGTCAAGGTTTGGCAATTGATATTCCTGGTGCTCAATGGGGAGGAAGAGGTGCTATTGGAGAAACTGAATATGCTGGATCTAGAAAAGTTAGAGCAGTTCTTGCTGCAGCTGGATTTTCTGGTGGAGGGATTGACACCTCTGGATCGGTAAGGGCACCTTCGCCATCAGCACAAATAGCAAGAACACCAGTATCTTCTCCATCAATTTCTTCTCCAACCGGAAGAAGTGGCATTGGAATTCTCCCAATGCCAATGGGTGGCGGAGGAAGTAAAGGTTCCACATCTGGTTCTGGATCAGGTCAAACTAAACTTCCATTCTTCTCATCTGAGGATCCAAATAATATGACTATGATGGTCGTTAAAGGAATCTATAATGTGGTAGGATAAGATGTTACCATTACTCGCAGGGGCAGGAAGGTTATTAGCATCAGGAGCAGGTAAAAAGGTAGCAGATTCTGCTTCCAAAAAGGCGGCAGGAACTGCTGCCAAAAAACTATCTAAGGATAAATTTTTTAATAGAGAAGAAAAGCAGGAGAGTGACAATATAAAAACTGGAATGGCAAGACCTTCCATATCTCCAACTAAACTTTTACCACCTTCGGATATTAAAGACCCTCCAAAGAAAGTTGATTTGAGTAAAGGTGGTGAAGAAGGTGGAATAAAAGATACTTTTAATAAAATTGACGACACTCTTAATGGTATTATAAGTTCTATCAATAGAGAAAATCAATTCAGAAAGAAAGAGTCTGAAGATTCTAGAAAGAGAGCAGAGTTAGAAAATAAACAAAGGCAAGAAAATAAATTAGAAAGAGGAGGTTCCAGGGGAATTGGTCCAAGTATAAAATTACCTGGAGATGGATTTGGTATTGGAAAATTCTTTAAGAACATTCTTATAGGTGGTCTTATTCTTGCTATAATGAAAAACCTTCAGAGTATTATTGAATTCTTTAAGAAAACTTATAAGCAAATTAAAGAATTTATGGAGAAACTTGGCGAATTTTTAACTCCTATTTGGAATGGATTGAAGTGGATTGTTGGAGAAGGTATAAAATTAGTTGCTAAAATGTTAGGAATTCCTGCGGAAGATGTAGATGATAAGGATATACTTAAAAACCTTAATGAAATTTCTAAAAAAATACCAGGATTAAAGCAGTTATTTGAAGGAATAAACAAGACTATTGCAAGTCTTAAATCTGGTTCTTCAAATGGAGGTGGAGGTGGAGGTGGAGGTGGAGGTTTTAGAGACATAGATGCATCCACTATTCAGGTAGATACTCCAGAAGAAAAGGCATTTATTGCTACAGTTAGAGAGCTTGAAGGAACGGCAGGAGATCAGGGATATAACACCTGGTTTGGTGGAAGGACTGATATGGACCTTTCAAAAATGACTGTAAGTGAAGTTGTTGCAGAACAAAAGAGAAGAATAAAATCTGGCGAAGCAACATACGGTGAATACACTTCAGCAGCAGTTGGTGCTGGTCAATTTATGAAACCAGAAGAAACTGTAAGGGCGATGGGTCTTGACCCAGACAAAGTAAAATATACTCCAGAATTGCAAAATAGAATGATATTATTTCAGTCACTGGCTAAAAGAGGAATTGATCCTTCTAAAGAATTAACAGTTGCTGACATGCAGGTTTTGGGAAATGAATGGGCAAGTTTTACTCCACGTTACGGTCAAACTACTAGAACTGCTGCCAAATCATTGGAAACATACAAGAAAAATTTGCAAGAAGCTGGAAAAACCACAACTCCTAATTTAGACATTCCATTTTGGGATCCTGGAAAAAAGGATTATAAAACTGGAGATCTTGTAATGAAAGATGGTGAGGTTAGAAAGTTTGATGGTATGGGATGGGCAGCAGCAGATGGACCTTCGGCACAGGATTTGAGTGTTCCTCCACCAACTCCAGCACAAGTGCAAGCACCGGCACAAAGTTCAGCAGCAAGTTCTGCATCTGCTATTTCAGAAAGTGCTGACTATGAAATGCCGGGAGGAGTATCAGGAACAATGATAATGCCTATGCAAAGTCAAGGTGGTTCTCCCACTATGTCTGGTGGCGGAGGTGGTGGTATGATGCCAGTAGGAATATCTAAAAAAGAAGTATTAAATAGTTTATATCAGGCACAGTTAGTTGGTTTCTTATATAAGCAAGGATAATGGCAAATAATACAAATACAAGATCTGGAAACATAAAACTATTTCAGATATTTTCTACAAAAGGAAATGGTTCTGTAGATATATCTGGTGCTGCTGTGGACATTAGATATTATGAAAGCGTTCTTTCAAATTCAGTTTCCTTAACTACTACTGTCATAGAAACTGGATTGTCTCTTACAGAATCCGAAGAGACAATCAATAAAGGGTTGCTTGATACGTTGCCAATAAGAGGTGGAGAGCAGGTACTTATTGAAATTGAAGATGCTCAAGAAGAAAAAAATAAATTAATTTTCAAAGATGAAGCATCTTTTTATGTAAATAGAGTTCGTGATATAAATCCAGGAACGCAACAAGATTTATATTATATGGATTTATGCACAAGAGAGTTTATTGCTAATGAGCAATCCAGGTGTGTAGTAAGATATGATGGAAAAATATCAGATAGTATTCAAAAGATACTTACAGATGGAAAAGGTCTTAAAACAGAAAAAGATTTGGATATAGATCAAACTTTAAGACCTTACAATTTTATAGGAAACTCTAGAAAACCATTTTATGTTTGCACTTGGTTGGCATCAAAGTCCATACCTGCAACTGTAGGAAAACTTGGTGGAGCTGCTGGTTATTTTTTCTATGAAACTTATGATGGATTTAAATTTAAATCTATTGACAATCTTTTCAGTCAAAAACCTGTTAAGAAATACATTTATACAAATACTGCAGATCCTGTGGAAGAGTATGATGGTAAGATTTTGTCTTATCAAATCAAAAGAGATATTGATTTGCAGAACAATCTTACTTTAGGAACATATTCAAACCGAAGTTTATTCTTTGACTTTCTTGCAATGGATTATAAAGTTAGAAATTATAATGTTGACGATAATCAAAGTGGCAAAATTGTTTCTGCGAGTGAAAATGATATTGATTATGTTGCTGATGAATTTAGAACTCCTGTATCTAGATTGATGACTCACATATTAGATGTTGGAGTTCTTCCATCAGGAAAAAATCCAGATAAAGAATTGGAGACTTGGAAATCTAGACTTAAAGAACCAACTTATGATGCACCAAATACAATGGTGCAGTCTATTATGAGATATAATCAACTCTTTACTATTAAGAGTGAGATTATTATTGCTGGCGATTTTTCACTTCGTGCTGGCGATTTAATTTACTGCGACTTCCCAGAACTTTCTACGGATAAGAAGTCTAATACAAATAAAAATAAAGAAAGTGCCACTGGTGGCATATATATGATAGCGAGTTTATGTCACAGAATAACTCCAAGAGAGACTTATACTAGTTTAACTCTTGTTCGTGATACATTTGGAAGAAAACCTTTTAACTAAAATGGAAAAGAAAACACTCCAACAACACATTAATGATGATAAAGATGAATTGGATAATGTGGATCTAAATCCTCAGAGACGTAGACATATTGTAAGTGAATTGGACCAGTTAGAACAGTATCAAGTGAATCATCCCGATACTGATCATGACCCAAATCCATTAGAACTTTTTTGCGACCTCAATCCAGACGAACCAGAATGTAAAGTGTTTGATGTCTAATGATAGAACAAGGATTTTTAAAGAAGCACTACGTTGGTAGAGATGGATTTGTTTGGTGGATAGGTCAAATAGTTGACTCTAAAGAATGGGAACCAAACTTATCTGGATTTAGAACCGAAACTACTGACGAGCATCAAGGATTTGATTATCGGTATAAAGTCCGCATTATGGGTTATCATACCTCAAGTGCAGACATAACAGACGGGCAGTTGCCTTGGGCAACTGTAATGCTTCCAGTTACCGCTGGTGGTGGTACGGGAGGTTCTGGACAAACTCCAAACCTTAGGCAGGGCAATTTTGTCTATGGATTCTTTGTTGATGGAGAAGATGCTCAACAACCTGTCATTATGGGTGTGTTGGGATATAACCAATATACTGCAATAACAAATGGAACTCTGAAAGGAGAGTTTCCTTTTAAACCTTTTGAAGGGTATACAAATAAAGAAACTGTTGCAAAATACACTCTTAGGACAGTTAAGGAGACTCCAAAAGGAACTCAAGAATCAACTCCTTCTCAAAATTTAAATGATAGTAAAGTTCAAGATACTGTTGGACTTACACAAGGAATTACAGATGGTTCTTCTTTAGAGCAATATAAAAAAGGTAGACGTGAAAGATCAATTCCCAAAACCTCTTTATGTGAAAAGCAACCTCTAGGTGAGGTTCAGTCTCAAATTAAAAATCTTATCTTAGACTTAGAAGAAGCAAAGAATAGTATATCAGATTGGAAAACTAGAGTTTCCAGTAGTATTGGAGACGCCCAAAAATGGGTGGACAAAAAGGTTCAGTTTGTTTCTGAAAAAATAGCACAAGGAATTCAATGGATAATTAGAGAAATAGAAAAAAATACCATAGGAAAATTAGAACTCACATTAAAGGCAGGATATTCTAATCTATTTCCAAACGCAAGAGCAGTTGCAAAAAATGCCATTTCTGGTGCCACAGATGCCATTGCTTGTATCTTTAGAAAAATTATCAAGAATTTATATTCACTAGTATCAAAATTATTAGTAAGTATTGTTGACAAGGTAGTTAATGTCCCAAGATGTTTTGCCGAAGAATTTTTATCTACTATTCTTGGTGGAGTTATTGGTGAAATTTCTAATGGCATATCGTCAGTATTATCAACTGTCACTGGAGTTATAAGCACAGCAGCAGGTATTGCTGGAGATATAATTGAGTTTGTACAAGACATACTTTCATTCTTAAGTTGTGATGATGAGCCAGAGTGTCCAGAGGTTGATACTTGGAGTCCTTGGGATGGACCATCTCAGTCAGAATCAATTAACTTAGGAAGACTTATTAACGGTATCAAATCAAAAGTAAAAAGTAGTGTAGATTCTGTTACGAATGTCGTAGATTCTGTGTCAGCAATACCTGGAAATATTGCTAATAGTGTAAATGGATTTATCCAAAATCCTCTTGGAGGAGGTTGTGATGTTGGACCAGAACTTTGTGGTCCACCAACGGTACAATTTTTTGGTGGTGGTGGAAGTGGCGCTGCTGGAAATGCTATTGTAGATTTTGCTGGCAGTATTATTGGAGTAGATCTTACGAGTTCTGGTAGTGGTTATAGTGATCCACCTTTTGTAAAGTTTGCAGATAATTGTGGTAAGGGATCTGGTGCTGTAGGAAGAGCAATTCTTAGATTTAGACCAGATTCTAATGAAAAATCAAATAATAAAAATGACGTTGGTGGGCAAGATGGAAACTCAGGATCTTTAGGTGTAAGTGGATCTTCAGGGACTCCTGGAGTTTCCAATACTGCTACAGGAATAACTACAACAGGTGGACCTATAAACACCGATGGTTTTCAAAATGGAGAAGTTGTTGCTGTAATTATAGAAGATCCTGGATACGGATATCTTTATACTCCTGATGGATCTCAAGGGGGAGGCGGAAGAACTTTCTCTAACTACTGCGAAACATTAGTTAGAAGAGCAGATGGTACTTATGATGTACCATATGTTTCTGGAAAGTTTATATCTTTAAAAGTTGGAGATTGGATTAAATTTCCAGATCAAGCCCCAATTAAAATAGAAGTTGAGCAAACATTAACAAGTCCAACTTGCCCCGATAGAATTGATCAAGTAGCATCTAATCCCACAGATACTACTAATTCATATCCTGTTGTGTTGGTTATTAATGATTTGGAAATTGTAGATTCTGGATACAACTATTCTGTTGGTGATGTTTTGGAAATAGATAACAATCCAACATTCAGTGCTACTGTTTCTAATGTTACTTCTACAGGATCTATAAATGGAGTGAACCTTGTCAATTCGGGAATTCCTGTTATTGAGTATCCAGAAATAATTGTAAATAGTAACAACGGATTTAACGCAAAGATTGTTCCTAGATATGAGGTTACCAGGTTGACACCAGAGGAAGTTGAGAATAGATTGACTCAAGGTCAAGAAATATTATCTGTAGTAGATTGTGTAGGTAAAGTCTAATGAGAAGAAGAAAGGATAGAACGCCAATAAGATATGGAACACATCACGGCGAAATAAAATTTGGACATATTCACGATGATGATGTTCAATCTGGAGTTATGCTTCGTGCAGGAGTTGATGCAGGAAGACATTATATGTCGATGGACTCCACTGGATCTCCAACCAGAAAAGGTGGAACTATTAATAGATGTCCAGGAACATATCAGGTTTTATCCGGAGAAGATGTTCCTGTAGGAGTTCCTGGTCTTTATTTTGAGGCGGAGAGTGGTGACCTTGTTATAAGAGCACCTAATGGAAGAATTAGAATAGATGCCATAAACATTGATATGAGGGCTTCTGGAAGTGGAGGAGACAATGGAGTAATTACAATCGATGCTAACGAAAAAGTAATTGTAAAGGCACCTACAATAGATATAGATAGTAAGGTATCCACAAAAGTTTTTTCTGAAAAAACTGTTGAAGTTATTGGAAAAAGTATACTTAACATTTATGGTGGGTTAATTGACTGTGCGGATGGTGCATCAACAGTGTATCCTTCAAAACCATCACCTAAAGTTGGAATTAGTTTATATGATAATGAAAGAAGATTGTTTAATTAAAATTAAGATATGATATTACCAAAATACGAGCACTGGGATTTATTTTTCAGAGGAAAACTTGTAGGTTCAAATGAAATTGAACTTCCAGAAGACTGGGAAAAGCACGCCGATGTTAGATCAATAACAGTATCAATTACTCCTATTGGTGCAAGACAAAATATAATTGTAAAAAGAGTAGACTCCAAAAAAGTTTATTTGGATGGGTATGGTTTTCCAATAGAGTGTTACTATCACGTTTATGCAAACTTAAAGTAGAATGAAAGTACCCGATTTATACGTAGGAAAACAATTATTTGTTGGAAATGGAGCACCTACTGCTTTAGGTTTTGGTCCAGTGGCAGCAAGAGGTTCTGCCTATATTGAAGGTCCAACTATTACAGGAGATCCATCAGCATTTCCTATAGTATCTGCAACTTCGATGATAGGACCGAATGCAAATATAGAGGCTATTCCTCCTGTTCCTATCATCCCTGGATTGATAGCAGGATTTAATCATTCTCCATATTCATTATCTGTTGTAGGAGATGCTTGCGTCTTTGATAATCTTACAATCAATAGACAGGTAGAGGTTGGAACAAATCTTCTTGCTCAAGGAGAAGTGATTGCCAGAGTTCTTGGAAAACCACATATACTTTCCGTTAAAAAAGATTTTGATATTAAACATCCAACCAAAGAAGGTTGGAGACTAACTCATGCTTGCCTAGAAGGTCCAGAAGCAGGAGTATATTATAGAGGTAAAACCATAAATAGCGATAAGATAACCTTACCAGAATATTGGAAAGGTTTGGTTGATGAGGATACTATTACTGTAAATATAACTCCAGTAAAATATCATCAAAATATTATGGTAGAAAAAATAGAAGACAATATTGTCTTCTTAAATGAAAAGGATGGTTTAGAAATCAATTGCCACTTCCATGTTTATGGAGAAAGAATTGATACGGAAAAATTAATTCCAGAATATAAAGGAGAAATAGAAGATTATCCTGGAGACAATTCTCAAAGATCTATTGTTGGTTGGAATTATGATGTTAAAAATTAAGAAGATCTAAAATGGCAGAAAGTGTATTAAAACCAAGAGTTGTAGGAAAACCAGATTGTACTGATCCAATTATTGGTGGGGTGCCATCGTTTACCTTTGACTGGGTTCCTAAGTATGATAATGGTGACAACGAACCAATCAAAGATTTAGTTCTTCCACCGTCTTGTGTACCTTGGTATTACTACTACATGAAGGTAGGATCAATATGGTGTCTTGATGATGCGTACTTTGAAGGTAGAGTTTTGTGTAGGGATGAAGTTGTAGGCAATAATGGAGCTCATGTTCTTTCTCAGAAGAAGAATCTTCCATTTGACATGCCTCATCCAAATAAAGATGGGTGGAGACTGAGGCATGTTTGTATTGAAGGTCCAGAAATTGCTGTTTATTGTAGAGGAAAAGTTCCTTCAAATGGAGTAATTGATCTTCCATCTTACTGGAGGGGATTGGTAGATCCCAAAGACATGACAATAAATGTT
>Ga0208547_1001751_pt1 | contig 11840 bp, 9 predicted proteins | sample DEB08_DNA_5_FD_185501 | JGI IMG/M metagenome (GOLD analysis project Ga0208547, IMG submission 185501) | Aqueous microbial communities from the Delaware River and Bay under freshwater to marine salinity gradient to study organic matter... | ecosystem: Environmental > Aquatic > Marine > Coastal ... | reverse complement strand
TATTGATAGGTGGTGCATTATTAAAACTTGTCAATTGGATGCAAGACCCTGACAATAAGAAATCTATTGATAAGTTTAAAAACTTTATGGTAGATAATGCTCCATTGATTCTTGGAGGATTACTTGCTATTGCTGCTGTTCCACTTGTAGCAACCATACTGGGATTTCTTGCTCCATTTACAACAATTCTTATGCCAGCAATTACTGCTGCCATTTCATTTCTAGCAAGTCCTGCTGGTCTTGCTGCTTTGGCAATTGCTCTGGGTATTGGAGGAACACTTCTTTTAGGAAAAACTGTAGTTGAGTCTATACAAACGAAAGCTGCTGGAGGAAAGAAATTTAAAGAAGAATTTGATACTTTAAAAAAATCTTCTTTTGAAAATTCTGGAATTACTGTTACTGGTTCTGGAAAAAATGAAAAGTTTAGTATTAAAAAAGGTCAGGGAAAAGGTAATATAAAAGATGCTACGAAATATGGAACAGATGAGCAGAAAAAAGCAATAGAAGAGTATATAAAAAAGAGAGATAAAGTCATTGAACTTCGCGATAAAATGAGAGCGGAGATGGATAAAGAAAAATCAAAATTAAAACAGGAAGACTTTACAAAAGAGGTTCAAGGTACTGGTGGTAGAAGTGGTAGAGATAGTAAAACAACTGCAGATCCACAAGCACTCCAAAAGGCTAGAGAAGAAGTTGAGAAAAAAATAAGAGAAAAGTATGAGCTAGAGTTGGGACAAATGTCTTCTTCCAATCCACCGACAGTCCAACCATCAACTCCAAAAGTTCCTGGCAAAGAAACCGCAAATAAAGATGATGGAAGAGAATCCAGTTCAGAAACTGTGAACGGTTCTGCTAAAGTAGTTCCAGCTTCACATCCAGAAACTGGTTCTGGTTATACTGTTCAGGGACAAGTAGATCAGAATGGTAGACCTGTCGTATTTTCTAATCCTGCTGCACAGCAATTTGCAAAAGCAGTAGAAGATTCTGGAATGAATCTTGGTCAATATGTTGCAAGTTCTGGTCGTAGTGAAGCAAAAAATGCATCACTTAAAGGAGCAGATCCAAACTCTCATCATATGTATGGAGAAGCACTTGATATGAATGGTGCTGGATATGAATGGATGAAGGAAAATGGAAGTAAATATGGTTGGAGATATGTTTATAACCATGGTCCAGGAAGTGCTCACTTTAAATATGTTGGACCAGGTGCTGGAAGCACTCCAAAACTTTCATCTCCAGGTTCTGCTCCAGCTCCACCATCAGCAAAAATAGCAAGAACACCAGTATCTGCTCCATCAATTTCTTCACCAACAGGAAGAAGTGGTATTGGAGGAATCGTTCCACTTCCAATGGGAGGTGGACAAAAAGTAAATACTTCTTCATCAGGAGCAGGTCAAACTAAACTTCCATTCTTTTCATCTGAAGATCCTAATAATATGACTATGATGGTCGTTAAAGGAATCTATAATGTGGTAGGATAAGATGTTACCATTACTCGCAGGCGCAGGAAAACTATTAGCATCAGCAGCAGAAAAGAAATCATCTTCTAAAAAAGATGTAGGAAATACTGCTAAAAAAATATCTAAGGATAAGTTTTTTAATAGAGAAGAATCACCTGAAAGAGATGAGATAGGTCCTAAAATGGCAAGACCTTCTATATCTCCTTCAAGACTTTTACCTCCCACAGAAATAAAAGAACCTCCAAAAAAAGTTAATCTTGGTGATAAAGACCAAGAGGAAGGTATAGGGAATACCTTTAATAAGATTGATGATACTTTGAAGAGTATTATAATTTCTTTGGATAAAGAAAATCAAGTTAAAAAGAAAGAGTCTGAAGAATCTAGAAGAAGAGCAGAGTTAGAAAATAAACAAAGGAGAGAAAATAAATTAGAAAGAGGTAGTAAGTCCAAAGGCATTTTAAAGAATTTAAAACTTCCAGGTGATGGATTTGGAATTGGAAAATTCTTTAAGAATATTCTTATAGGTGGTCTTATCCTTGCAATAATGAAAAATCTTCAAAGTATTATTGACTTCTTTAAGAAGACTTATGAGAAGGTTAAAGAAATTTTAGAAAAACTTGGAGAATTTTTAACTCCTATTTGGGATGGTCTAAAATGGATTGTTGGTGAGGGCGTTAAAATAATCGCAAAACTATTAGGAATACCTGCAGAAGATGTAGATGATAAAGATATACTTAAAAACCTTAATGAAATCTCCAAAAAAATACCAGGATTAAAGCAATTATTTGAGGGAATAAACAAGACTATTGCAAGTCTTAAATCAGGAACTTCAGCATCTCCAGAAGGATCTGCACCACCACCAACAACTGGTGGCACACAATCTGGAGATTTGTTTGAAATTATTGCTGGGGGAGAAGGTGGATATGAATCAATAAACAGAGGTAATGCTGGAGATAGTCCGGGAGGAGCAGCAGCATACTTTGGAAAAAACCTAACTGATATGACTGTTGGAGAAGTTATGTCATTGCAGGCACAAGAAAAAGTATTTGCTGTTGGAAAATATCAAATTATTCCAGATACTATGATTGGATTTGTTCGGAATATGAATATCAGTATGAATGATAAGTTTGATGCTACTACTCAAGAAAAGTTTAAAGACTATGTTGTAAACATAAAGAGACCTGAAGTTGGAAAATATATTAGGGGAGAAAGTGCAAATAGAGCAGAAGCAGCACAAGAACTTGCAAGAGAATTTGCTTCTGTTGGATTGTCTTATAGTGAAGATGGAAAGGTGAGAGGTCAATCTAGATATGCTGGGTCTGCTGGAAATCGTGCTTCTATAAGTCCAGAAGCAATTGAAGCAGCTTTAGATAGAGCAAGAAGTGGAGAATCTGTTTCTTCAGAATCTGCACAAATAATGACAGAAGGAACATATACCGTTTCTGGTGTAACATACTCTGCGAAAACAGGAAGACCGATAGAGACGCCGCCAGCAGCATCAACACCTGCACAAATACAAACATCAGTACAGGGTCCATCAGCAAGTTCAGTATCTGCTATTTCTGAAAGTGCAGACTATGAAATGCCAAGAGGAACTTCTGGAACAATGGTAATGCCCATACCAAGTTCTGGTGGTTCTCCCACCATGTCTGGTGGAGGTGGTGGAGGTGGTGGAGGAGTTGTTCCTGTGGGAGTTTCCAAAAAAGAATTATTAAATAGTTTATATCAGGCACAGTTAGTTGGGTTCTTATACAAACAAGGATAATGGCAAATAATACAAATACTAGATCTGGAAATATAAATCTATTTCAAATATTTTCTACGAAAGGAAATGGTTCTGTTGATATATCTGGAGGTGCCGTAGAAGTAAGATATTATGAGAGTGTTCTTTCAAATTCAATTTCATTAACAGCAACAGTTGTAGAAACTGGTTTATCCCTTACAGAATCTGAGGAGACAATTAATAAAGGTTTGCTTGATACTTTACCAATAAGAGGTGGAGAACAGGTACTTATTGAGATTGAAGATACCCAAGAAGAAAAAACTAAGTTAGTTTTTAAAGATGAGAGTTCCTTTTATGTAAATAGAGTTCGTGATATAGATCCAGGAACTCAACAGGATTTATATTATCTTGATCTTTGTACAAGAGAGTTTATTTCAAATGAACAATCAAGATGTGTGGTAAGATATAATGAAAAAATATCAGATAATATTGAGAAAATACTTAAAGATGAAAGAGGTCTTAATACTGAAAAGGAATTAGACATTGATGAAACTGCTATTGATTATAATTTCATTGGCAATTCAAGAAAACCATTTTATGTTTGCACTTGGTTAGCATCAAAATCTGTTCCAGCAAACGCAGGTAAACTTGGTGCAGCAGCTGGATACTTTTTTTATGAGACTTATGATGGATTTAAATTTAAATCTATTGATAATCTTTTTAGTCAAAAACCAGTTAAAAAATACATCTATACCAATACGGCAGACTTACCCGAAGAGTATGATAGTAAAATATTGTCATATCAAATTAAAAGAGATATTGACTTACAAAACAATCTTACATTAGGTACTTATTCGAATAGAAGTTTGTTCTTTGATTTTGTTGCAATGGACTATAAAGTCAGAGATTATAACGTAGATGAAAATCAAAGCGGAAAAATTGTTTCTGCAAGTGACAATGATATTAATTATGTTGCAGAAGAATTTAGAACTCCAATATCAAGATTGATGAATCACGTCTTAGATATTGGAGTTCTTCCTCGTGGAAATACTGCAGAAGATCAATTGAAAAATACCAAAGCAAGACTGGACAAACCAACTTATGATGCTCCAAATACAATGGTTCAGTCTATTATGAGATATAATCAACTCTTTACGATTAAGACTGAGATTATTATTGCTGGCGATTTTTCTCTTCGTGCTGGTGATTTAATTTACTGCGACTTCCCTGAACTTTCTACAGATAAAAAATCTAACACAAATAAAAATAAAGAAAGTGGCACTGGTGGCATATATATGATAGCGAGCTTATGTCATAGGATAACACCAAGAGAGACTTACACAAGTTTAACTCTTGTCCGTGATACATTTGGAAGAAAACCGTTTAACTAAAATGGAAAAGAAAACACTCCAACAACACATTAATGATGATATCGATGAACTTGATAATGTGGATTTAAATCCACAAAGACGTAGACATATTGTAAGTGAACTTGATCAGTTAGAACAGTATCAGGTGAATCATCCTGATACAGATCATGATCCAAACCCATTGGAACTTTTTTGTGATCTCAATCCAGATGAACCAGAATGTAAAGTATTTGATCTATAATGATAGAACAAGGATTTTTAAAGAAGCATTACCTTGGAAGAGATGGATTTATCTGGTGGATTGGTCAGATAGTAGATAGTGAAGTTTGGGAAACAAATCTATCCGGATATAGGACAGAAACTACTGACGATCAACGTGGATTTGATTATAGATACAAAGTTCGGATCATGGGGTATCATACCTCAAGTTACGAATTAAAGGATGAAGAATTGCCTTGGGCACCATGTATGCTTCCAGTTACTGCTGGTGGTGGAACAGGAGGTTCTGGACAGACTCCAAACCTTAGGCAAGGCAATTTTGTTTATGGTTTCTTTATAGATGGTGAAGATGCTCAGCAACCTGTTATTATGGGAGTGTTGGGTTACAATCAATACACTGCGATAACAAATGATACTTTAAAGGGAGAGTTTCCTTTTAAACCATTTGAAGGATACAAAAATAAAGAAACTGTTGCCAAGTATACATTAAAAGGAACAAAAGAAAAACCAAAAGCAGAACAAAAATCAACACCATCAAAAAACTTAAACGATAGTAAGGTTCAAGATACCACTGGATTGACTAATAGCACTAATACAGGTGCTGATATCCAACAAGAAAAAGAAGGAAAAAAAGAAAGGACAGTAGCAAAAACTTCTGCTTGTGAAAAACAACCTTTAAGTGATGTACAGTTACAGATAAAAAATCTTATTCTAGATTTAGAAGAAGCGAAAAAAAGTATATCTGATTGGAGAACTAAAGTTTCTACATCCATAGACAATGCTCAAAAATGGATTGATAAAAAAGTTCAGTATTGCGCACAAAAAATATCCGAAGGTATTCAATGGATAATTACTGAGATAGAAAAAAATACCATTAAAAAAGTTGAAGATGGATTAAAATTAACTTATTTTACTTTATTTCCAAACAGAAGAGCCCAGTTTAAAGAGTCAGTAGATGGTATTAGTGATACAATTGCATGTATATTTCGAAAAATAATTAAGGGATTATATTCATTAGTTTCTAAATTACTTGTAAACATTGTAGATAAGGTTGTTAATGTTCCCAGATGCTTTGCAGAAGAATTTTTATCTACTGTTCTTGGTGGAGTAATTGGTGAAGTTGTATCGGGAGTTAAAAATGCATTATCAGCAGTTTCTAGTGTAGTTGATGTAGCAGCAGGAATTGCTGATGATATTGTTGGATTTTTACAGGATTTATTTTCATTCTTAAGTTGTGATGATGAACCTGAATGTCCCAAAGTAGATACTTGGAGTCCTTGGGACGGTCCTTCACAATCAGAATCAATTAATTTGGGAAGATTAATTAGCGGAATTAAATCAAAAGTCAAAACTGGTGTAGATTCTGTGACTAATGTTGCAGAATCTGTTGCTTCTATACCAGGAAACATTGCCAATAGTGTAAACGGATTTGCACAAAATCCTCTTGGAGGAAACTGCGATGTTGGTCCTTTACTTTGCGGTCCTCCAACGGTAGAATTTTTTGGTGGTGGTGGAAGTGGTGCTGCTGGCAATGCTATTGTAGACTTTGCAGGAAGCGTTATTGGTGTAGATCTTACAAGTTCTGGTAGTGGTTATAGTGATCCTCCATTTGTAAAATTTGGAGATAGTTGTGGGAAAGGAAGTGGTGCTGTTGGGAGAGCAATTATTAGATTTAATCCAGATTCAAATGACAGATCAAATACTTCAGATGATGTTGGTGGTGAAAGTGAAAAAGATGGTTCTCTTTTAATAAGTGGTGGAGATGATACTAGTGGTTTTCAAAATGGTATAGTAGTTGACGTTGTAATAGAAGATCCTGGATATGGATACTTATATGTACCAGATGGATCTCAAGGTGGAGGTGGGAGAACATTTTCTAATTATTGCGAAACAATAGTCAGAAGAGCGGAAGGAACTTATGATGTACCTTATGTTTCTGGTGATGTGATAAAATTGAATGTGGGTGATTGGATTAAATTTCCAGATCAAGCACCTACAAAAATTACAACGGCCCAATCTTTGACTGCCCCAACATGTCCAGAAAAACCAGATCAACAAATCGCCAATCCAACAGACACAACAAATTCATATGCTGTAGATATAGTAATTGACGACTTTGAAATCATTGACTCTGGATATAATTATGATGTTGGAGACACCATAGAGATAGAAGGCAATCCTGGATTTGTTGGGGTAGTTGATTCAGTTACTTCTAATGGTGCAATCAAAGACATTTCTATAAACAATGCAGGATCTTCTGTAATATCTTATCCAGAAATTGTAGTGAATAGTGCTAATGGATTTAATGCAAAGATAGCACCTAGATATAAAATTACAAGATTAACTCCTGAGGAAATTGAAAGAAAGAGAACCCAAGGACAACAACTCATATCAGTAATAGATTGTGTAGGTAAATTCTAATGAGAAGAAGAGAAGACAGAACACCAATAAGATATGGAACTCATCATGGAGAAATAAAATTTGGACATATTCATAATGATGATGTCCAGTCTGGGGTGATGCTTCGTGCTGGTGTTGATGCTGGAAGACATTATATGTCAATGGATTCCACAGGATCTGCTACAAGAAAAGGTGGAACCATTAATAAGTGTCCAGGAACATATCAGGTTTTGTCTGGTGAAGATGTTCCAAAAGACGTTCCTGGTCTTTATTTTGAAGCAGAAAGTGGTGATGTTGTTATAAGAGCACCTAAGGGAAGAATTAGAATTGAAGCAATAAACATTGATATTCGTGCTTCTGGAACAGGAGGTTCCAATGGAGTTATTACAATTGACGGAAATGAAAAGATCTTATTAAAGGCTCCATCAATAGATATAGATAGTAAAGTATCAACAAAAATCTTTTCAGAAAAGACTGTTGAACTTATTGGAAGTGGAATACTTAACATCTATGGTGGACTAATTGATTGTGCAGATGGTGCAACTTCAATAAAAGGATCCAAAGGTGGTCCTTATTCAAACGAAACTAGACTTATTTAAATATGATATTACCAAAATACGAGCACTGGGATCTTTTTTTCAGAGGAAAACTTGTAGGTTCAAATGAAATTGAACTTCCAGAAGACTGGGAAAAGCATGTTGATGTTAGATCAATAACAGTATCAATTACTCCTATTGGTGCAAGACAAAATATAATTGTAAAAAGAGCAGACTCAAAAAAAGTTTATTTGGATGGGTATGGTTTTCCAATAGAGTGTTACTATCACGTTTACGCAAACTTAAAGTAGAATGAAAGTACCTGATCTATACGTAGGAAAAAGATTATTTGTTGGAGAAGGAGATCCTCTTGCATTAGGACTTGGACCTCTTGAAACCAGAGGTGCTGCATATCTCGAAGGTCCAACTATTACAGGAGATCCATCGGCGTTTCCTATAGTATCTGCAACCTCGATGATAGGACCCAATAAAAACGCAGAGGCTATTCCTCCTGTTCCTATCATTCCCGGTGCAATTGCAGGATTCAATCATTCTCCATATTCATTATCTGTTGTAGGAGATGCTTGTATTTTTGACAATCTTACAATCAATAGGCAGGTAGAAGTTGGAACAAATCTTATTGCTCAAGGTGAAGTAATTGCCAGAGTTCTTGGCAAACCACATATACTTTCCGTCAAAAAAGATTTTGATATTAAGCACCCAACAAAAGAAGGTTGGAGATTAACTCATGCTTGCCTGGAAGGACCAGAAGCAGGAGTATATTATAGAGGTAAAACCATAAATAACGATAAGATACTTTTACCAGAATACTGGAAAGGTTTAGTTGATGAAGATACTATTACTGTAAATATAACCCCAGTAAAATATCATCAAAATATTATGGTTGAAAAAATAGAAGATAATATTATTTTCTTAAATGAAAAGGATAGTTTGGAAATCAATTGCCATTTCCATGTTTATGGTGAAAGAATTGATACAGAAAAACTAATCCCAGAATATAAAGGAGAGATAGAAGATTATCCAGGAGATAATTCTCAAAGGTCTATTGTTGGTTGGAATTATGATGTTAAAAGTTAAGAAGAACTAAGATGGCAGAAAGTGTATTAAAACCAAGAGTCGTAGGAAAAGCTGATTGTACTGATCCAATTATTGGTGGTGTACCGTCGTTTACTTTTGACTGGGTTCCTAAGTATGATAATGATGACAACGAACCAATCAAAGATTTAGTTCTTCCGCCATCTTGTGTGCCTTGGTATTATTATTACATGAAGGTGGGATCAATATGGTGTCTTGATGATGCATACTTTGAGGGTAGAGTCTTGTGTAGAGATGAAGTTGTAGGCAATAATGGAGCACACGTTCTATCTCAAAAGAAAAATCTTCCATTTGACATGCCTCATCCAAACAAATCTGGATGGAGATTAAGGCATGTTTGTATTGAAGGTCCAGAAATTGCGGTTTATTGTAGAGGAAAAGTTCCTTCAAATGGAGTAATTGATCTTCCATCTTACTGGAGAGGATTGGTAGATCCCAAAGACATGACAATAAATGTTACACCAATTGGTCACTGGCAAGAATTGTTTGTAAAAGAGATAGTTGATCATCAAGTAATTATTCAGAACAATGCAGGTAGTGCCATCAATGCAGACTATCATATCGTGGCAAGAAGACTAGATGATGATCTGATTGTAGAGTATGAAGGCGAAACTTATCAAGATTATCCTGGCGGAAACGAAGGATATTCATTCAATTATGATCATGATTATGTCGAAAATATAATCAAAAAAGAAGTCAATGAGATAATTAAGAACAATGTTTAATAGGGATCAGTGGTTCTTAAATGGCCGAGAAGATGTAGCAATAGAAGTATATGGTCCCACCGGAGTTGCATCTACTCCGGCACCTTTTGAAATTCGTCTTGCTCCACCATTATGTGGAGTAGGAACTTATCTTGGACAAATTACTTTATTGGATTGCGAAGGTCTTGATGCAAGAATAGGTATTGGAACTTCTTTACCAGAGCAAACTTTAGATGTTGCGGGAAGCGCAAAGATTGATGAAGACATTTATGATTCCGTAAATTCGCCAGGAAAAATTGGTTTTCTTATGTCTAAAGATGCTGGTGGAATAAGATGGGTTCCTCCATTGTCAGAACCTCCTGGTCCTCCACCATTCGATCCTGCAGCCGTTGGTGTTGCAGATACATCATTCATATTCATATTGGTTGAAGGAACTCCCATCGTTTAATATAAATAATTTCATATTAATTTAAGCGTATGGCATTCTTTTATGTACTAGAAGACGGCGTATATGTGCCGACAACTGAATTGGCCCAATCATATGCCGCTTTAAATTTTAAGCAAGTAAATAGTTTAGGTATTGGAACAACATCAATAATTCCTACATCAAATCCCGATAATCCAAATTGGATCGCAGACATTTCATCCAGAGATTTTTGGGGATTTACTGAAGATGATGAAGAAAATTTATATAGACTTACAAAAGTTGGAGTTGGTACTGATAGTCCACAATATCAACTTGATATTTCAGGAACATTAAACGCCACTGGTTCAGTAACTTTTGGTTCTGAACTTGATGTTACTGGTATAACAACCTTTAAAGATTATGTTGGATTTGAAACTAACATTAGAGATTCAAATTTTGGATCTCCTGATTTTGATAATAATTTAGGTCTTGGTAAAACCGATTATAGATTGGCATCTTATCCAGGAATTGGTGTTTCTTGGAGACCGCCTGGTGTAGAAACAGAGAATACTATTTGGGTTACTTTGGACGGAGATGATAATAATAGTGGTCTTCTTGAAGGCGATGCAAAGAGAACTATAGGAGCTGCTGCGGAGATTGCACAATCAGGTGACACTATTTTTATTAGAGCAGGAGAATATACAGAAAACAATCCAATTGGTTTGAGAAGTGATGTTACTGTTACTGGTCAGGACATCCGACTTGTAAAACTCATTCCAGCAAATCTTGGACAAGACTTTTTCCACGTTAGACGTGGATGTCTTATTGAGAACTTGTCATTTACATGTGAACCGGATGGTCTTGGAGGATTCCAAGACAATCCTGGAGGAGCAGCAGTTGCATTTCCCCCAAGATTTCCTTCAAAAATTGCAGTGTCTGGATTCATTGAACTAGGACCAACCAGTGAAGGTGCAACTAGAAGATGGAGAAGTCCTTATATCAGAAACTGTACCAATTTTATGCCTAAGAGTATTGGTATGAAAATTGATGGTGACGATGCTACTGCAACAGTAGTTGGTGGAGGAGCAGATCTTAAATCTATGGTTTGCGATTCCTTTACACAATATAACGAGGCAGGAATTGGAGTTTCCATTACAAATAATGGTTATGCTCAGTTAGTTTCTATCTTTACAATTAACTCTGACATTGGAATTTATTGTGATACTGGAGGATCTTGTGATCTCACTAACTCAAATACTTCATTTGGAAACTTTGGTCTTTATGCTGTTGGGTTGGGTAGAACTGAGTTCACAGGAATTACAACCGTGGCAACAAGTGATGAGACCGATAGAGTTCGAGTCAATATTACTACATTAGATCCTATTAGCGGAAAAGCTAAGAGACCTTATGATGGTCAAGCATTGTTCTTTAAGATTGACAATCCCAATACTGGAATTCCTTTAACCGATCCTCTGGTTCTTGTTCAAAGTGTTACTATAACAAACTCTGATGGATATGGGAGCCCTGGACAATATTCTCCAAGTGCCCCTCCAAGTGTTGGAATTATTGATACAGGCACAAATCAACCACTTCCTCAGGGTCCGGAAGGAATTATTGCAGAGTTTAGTCCCACAGTAGATGAGTTTACAGGAAAAATTACATCTATTGATGTAGTTAATAGTGGAAGAAACTATCTTCCAGAACAGGCAGCAAGACTTAGAGTTCAAATTAACGGAACAACTATTAGCGATTCTGATATTCAAGTTAACACTGATCCAATTTATTATACTGTTTCTGAATCTACGGAACCAGATGTCAATGGAAATTGTATTATAACTTTCAATGAATTTATTCCATATCTTATTGATGCAAATGTAGATTTTGATCTCAAGAGAATCTCTAGAAT
>Ga0208547_1001749_pt1 | contig 11844 bp, 16 predicted proteins | sample DEB08_DNA_5_FD_185501 | JGI IMG/M metagenome (GOLD analysis project Ga0208547, IMG submission 185501) | Aqueous microbial communities from the Delaware River and Bay under freshwater to marine salinity gradient to study organic matter... | ecosystem: Environmental > Aquatic > Marine > Coastal ... | reverse complement strand
AGAAATTCTTCCCATATATGGATCGTATGATGTAATTTGTTCCAAAGTTAGTTCAGGTCCTTGAGTTTTCCAAAAATTTAAAATGCCATTGTAACTATTCCTATGGAATATATCAACATGATCAGGATGAATAGAAGATCCCAAAGCAATTTTATAAAGAAGAATTGGAGAAGAATAAGTTACACCAGAATTATAAATCAAGTCATCAGCAACTGCTCTTGGTCTAACTCCATTATCAAGTTTATATTTTTCTCCTCTTACATGATTGCGAATTAATTTTTCCGCATGATGACGAGTAATGACATAGCAAGCAGTAGAAAAATCATTCACAAAACGATTATGAATCGGAACAATAATATCCCCAGTACAGATAATAGCAAGTTGCAGAACATCCCATGCATAAGGAGCCCTTGCAACAAAATCTTTCCAAGTAAAGTTCCAACATTTAACAATGTCTAAATCACAATCATCCTCCATAATTACTGCATAAGGACTATCCGAAGTCTCATACCAATGTTTAATTGCTTTCAAGTGTGAGGTGACACATCCAATCTCACCAGTGGTCATATTTTCAGGATAAGTTCCTTTAATAATTTCACTTAGATCATCATCCCTACCATCATAAGCAGAAATACGAGTATAATTTTCAATTTTCCAATAGTCAAACTGATTTTCCATATACTCTTTTCTTTCAGGTTGCCCATCAAGATTTAGATAGTATATGGGACCAAAGTTTTCAAGTTTATATGCTGCTTTGTTTTTATCCATTAGATTACTTTCCACCCTTCACAATACAAATCTTTAGTATCTTTATCTGCATAATCCGATCCAAACCACATAGATGGTGATATGACTTTTTTGTTTGGATTTTTAATTAACCATGCACCCCACCAAGACATAGAACTGTTAGCAATAATTGCATGATCACATAAAGACATTAAACACATATCAAGATAGGGAACTAATGCTCCATCAGAATGTTTATCTTCTGGTTCAGAGAACATAAACCTGTCGGATTTAAATATATCTTGCTCCTTACACCAATCTATAGAATCGGAAAATACTACAACTGGCAAATCATCATTAAACTCTGCAAGTGCTTTTTCATAATACTCAAGAGTTTGTACAGGATGTTGCGATTGTATATTTACATATGCCCATTTAAATCCTCTCTTGTCTGCAAGGTTAGGGTCTCCCCGACGAACATGAAGAAAAATGACCTCTTCGCCTAGTTGTTCTCTAAACTCTTTGCAAGGATTTAACCAGGTATCTTTAAAAGTAAAATCTTTACGAATATCTTCCTCAATGTGCTTAAAGTATTTTTCAGATTGAAAGAATCCATAGATAGTCGAATCATCTGGACATTCATTAAAAAGTTTCTCATCAAAATGAAAATGACTTTCTTGTACAACTTCGGTGGCAATAATCCAGTCAATATTTTTATTTGTATCTAGATTAAAAGCATCCAATAAACCATAATTATCAATCTGTATTTTAGAATCCTTAGGAGGAATCGTATACTCAAATCCTCTATTTGCAGCAACTCCTTTCAGTGCAGCATACTGAAACATTTGATTACCAAATCTTCCAATGGTCCCAATATGATTAAACCCAATCACCTTTCATTTCCTCAAATACTTTTGCAATCCCATTATCTATAGATGTTTTAGGTAACCACCATCCAGTAATATATGCGTCTGCTTCATTTCTCTTATCCAACTGAACACTATCTTTTGCCAATCCAGGTTTGATTCTTACATCATACTTGCCAATTCTGTTAAAACAACCTTGAATGATTGATGCAATCTCTTTGATTGATGTAGATCTAAAAGAAGTAATATGAAGAGGATCTTCAGGTTTAAAGTCAGTATAATTATCCATGACAGTTTCAAGTGCTTCGCAACAATCTTCAGCATAAAGAAACTGTCTTTCTTCCGTACCATCAGTCAACATCTCAAACTCACCTTCTTCAAATCCTCTACGGATAAAGTCAGTGATGACATGTGCCTTTTCATGGTCTTTCTCAATACCATAGACATTCCAAAATTTAACAACCAATCCATTAAGAGTTTTGGTATACATTTCACCAACTCTCTTCATAACACCATATGGTGAATAACTCATGTTACTCATTTGAGATGATGCAAATACAAATCTCTTATTATATCTTTTTAAATACTCAAATACATTTGCCATCATCCTCGTATTGTTATCAATAAAATCAAAAGTATGTTGATATTTTTTCAAGTATCTTGATCCACCAACATCAAAAGCAAGAAAAAATACAAAGTCACACATGCGAATAGAATGCATAAGCTTTGGATTTGGAATCTTAGTTAAATCTTCATCGTCTCCATTTACAATGTCAAACTCCTTAACTTCATGACCCCTTTTTCGAAGGTACTCTGTGAGGTATGCTCCAATCTGACCACTAGATCCAAGGATTGTGATTTTCATTTTTGTTTCTCCCATTCAAATCTCACAAAGTCAGTTGACCAATCTCCACTAACTTTTTTATGTTCATATAGTTTCTTATTATAAGAATTATCTCTATCAATATCTGCTTCACCCTCAGGAATGTAATCAAGAAATAAATCCATATAAGTATATGCATGAATTTTTCCTATAGATCTATACCAAAAACTTGGATCTGTCCATCCATAATGACCTACAAGATCTTCTTCACATCCACCAATATTCCAATAATCTTCCACTCTAATAAGACAAACTGCTGGATGAGGTTGTCCATTCTTTTCATGTTGAGGATCAAAAGGAACAGTCCTATTAAATTTAAAACAAACTCCTTTTCGATCTGTTGAAGACAGTCTAAGCATATTTCTTGCTAGATTTTCAGATATGAATGTATCCATGTCAAGAATAACCATCCAATCAGTATTACACTCTTGAGCAGAGAGATTGCGAACTCCTGCGATATTGCAATATAAGTCTTCTTTAACTCTAAGAATTGAAAGATCAATATCAGAAATATCCAATTCATTAAGGACTTTAAGGGCAGGAGTTTTACTGCAGTCATCAACGATACAAAAAGAAAACTGATCTCTAATTTCCTTTTCCCAAGATTTCCAAGACTTTACTTGTTTTATAAGAATTTCATTCTGATTATAGAATGAAAGATTAACTGTAATTTTTTTCATGTCTACTTAAAATTTTTTTTGATCCAGTCTACAACCTTTACTTTATATCTCCAACCAAATTGTTCTGCAATTTTATCACTATTGGATCTAGAATGCATAACCTCTCCAGGTCTTGCTGGTATGCAAGTCTGATAATCGGAAATTAAATCTGCAATTGTTTGTACTTCTGTTCCCTCACCTGTTCCAACATTAAACACTTCACCATAAGAATTAAGACTTTTTTGTGATGCTAAAATATTAGCATAAACAACATCACTTACATGAACAAAATCACGAGTTTGATATCCGGGATCAACAACCGTAATTGGTTCGTTGTTTTCTTTTTGCCTTTTAAAAATTGACATTACTGGAGCATATTGACCGGTTTTATGTTGACCCTCCCCATAAACATTAAAATACCTAAAAATAATTGTTTCTAATCCATATATATCATAATACATTTTACATAATTGCTCTCCACTATATTTTGAGATTGAATATGTATTTAAACAATCAACTTGATTTGTTTCATAACTAGGAATTATCATAGTATTTCCATAAACTGCAGAAGTTGATGAGAAAATAAATCTTTTTATCTTGTGTATTCTAGAGCATTCCAAAACATTCATCGTAGACAAAATATTATTTGCCATACTTTCATTTGGTTTTTCAACACAATAAGGAATAGAAACTTCAGATGCTAAATGAAAAACGTTAGTGACACTTTCAAAAAGATGAATATATTTTGAGTATTTTTCAGAAAGGTCCTGAAGATAATAAGTAGCATTTTTATTTGGATTGATAGGATGAACTCTATCTAAAACTAAAACTTCATGTCCTAACTCTATCAAACGATTAACTAAATGCGAACCAATAAATCCGCATCCACCAGTTACTATACTTTTAATCATAATTTTTAAAATAATCTGTAGACAAAGAAAGGCACTCTGAAGGTGAAACTTTTTTATTAAACTTTTTATTGCAATTTTCCCACATTTCTTTATATGAAATGTTGTGCCAACAAGATTCCCACACCAAAGGTAAACTAACTTTATGGTTAAAATATCCAGAATGGATCGCTATAATATTAGTATTATTACAATCATATAATGGAAGAGGAAAGGTTTTAATATTATTTAATTTGTACAAAAGGGACAAGATAGATTGGTCATTTTTGTGAGTAATAAAATGTGGATTTTCTCTCGATTTAGATTTTGAGTTATCCATCAAAGGAATTATACTACATATCTCAAACCAACGTCTAAAAAATTTTAATGTAAATTCATTCCTCTTCACAACAAAAATTCCACCGTATGCCTGGTTAGTGTCCCAATATTTATTGTCTGTTATGTTAAGGTAATTAAAAAGATCGCTCTTTGTGAATAGTCTTTCTAACCAATAATCATTATGAAATCCAACTATACCTTTTTCAGAATTATTACATAAATTAAAGATGTTTACAATTCCATCTTCTCTGATGTCTACAACATCACTGTCAATCCAAAAAATTACATCACCATCATCAGATTCATCCAACCATTTATTCATCAAATATGCTTTTGATATCCAAGGAAAAATATTACTGGAAAAAAGTGATTGATGTTTATCTATAAAATTTTTATCTACATCACTAAGATTAAAAACCTTTACCTCATCAACTATTGAGTATCTTTCTAGTTTATATTTTAAATTTTTCATTCCAAGTATTCTTTTTTCATTTCTATCAGCAAATGTAAAAATTTTATATTTTCCTTCTTTTACAGAAGGTCTCATTTCATTTCCCCCATTAAAGATAGAATCAAAATTTTTTGGATTACTATAATAATAATTGGTAGTAATAGAACAAAATTTTTCAAGAATATCTTTCATTTCTTAACCATAAAGCATAGTTGAGAATAAAAAACAATACTTTCTAGTTCTGGGTAAGAAGCACCATAAAAATCTCTCCACCTATCTTTGGATCCAATGTCCATATTAAAAATCCTTTCAGCAAAAAAATCATTAAGAAGTTTTCTATCATTATTATAAGAAACAGTTTCTGGAACCAGATGCATTCCCCACCAATGAGTATTTTCTCTAGCTTTTTTTCTGACTTGAAATTGATCTAGATTCTGATAACTACAAACCATATCTTCTATCACATAAATTCCACCAGATTTTAAATATGGAAATAGATAATTCCAAGAAGCAATAGTAAATTCATTTACATGACTTCCGTCATCAATAATAATATCAAAATTTCCAACTTTATTTACAACTTTCTCTATAAAATTTTTATCTGCTTGATTTCCAATAAAAATTTCAATTCTATCTTGCTCATAATCTTTATTTTTAGGATCAATATCTATACCGTAGATATTCGATTTGGAAAAATAATCCTTCCAAGTCTTTAGAGAACATGCTCCAGAAGTAGTATCAGTTTCTCTTTTTACACCTATTTCCAAAACATTAAGTTTTTTATTTCTAAAAGGAGAAAAGTGTTTTTCGTAATAGTTAATATACCCATTCTCGACTTTATCTGTTTTATGAAAAGACGCAATTTCAGTTAATGTTTTCATAAATATACTCCAATAAATTCTTTAATTTTGTATGCTCTATGTATCCACCTTTGAGACGAGAGAAAATGAGAGTGTGCATTATTAACTATTTTCATCCTTTCTTCTTCATTATTTAAGTAATACTCTGCCTTTTCATAAAACTCATCTAAAGTAGAAAACATAGAACAATTATACCCATCAATAAGCATATTGCCATAGACCCTTTCACTCATTCTATTGCAAAGAATAAGACTTCTATTGCCAGACATAACTTCAAAATACCTAGTTCCGACAAGATCTGCTGGTCCAGTAGTTATAAAACAAATTTTAGAATCAGACAGATGTTTAGAATATTCATTATCATTAAACACAGTACCAGCGTAGTTATTTTTATGAGATCTAGCATTAATAAACAAATTATATGCTTTAAGTCTATCTAAATTGGATAATATAATCTCTCTAAGATTTTCTGTTTGTTCTGGTCTTGTTACCCCAGAAAAAAATAAATCATTCTTATAATTTCCTCCATAGTCTTTAAACTGATTTTCGTTAGCAGACCACATAATTCTATGGAAGGGAATACCAGTATATTCATAAAAGTATTCAATATCATGATGAACGGTAAAAGAAGCCGTTGCTTCCATTTCTTTAATCCAATTTAACTTGTTAGAAAGACCTGTATACTCTTTGTTTAATATTGGAAAAATTTTAACTTCACTGTCTCTGATAAGAGGTGTTGGTTTTCCTTCACTGCAATCAGTATGACCAAATCCCAAAAAAACAAAATCATACCCATCAAACTCACTTGTTTTTCTAGGTATAAAATTTTTATAATCAATATCAAATATTTCTTTCAACGAATAAAATATTTCACTATAGTAAGAACAATAACCTCCTCTTAAAGTCTTGCTTGGGTGTTCACAAAACAAAACTTTCATTTCTTTTTCCATGATAGATTAATTTTGTTATCCATATTTCCATTGTTTCTAATAAAAGTTAATCCATATCCATAAGGGAGGGTGGCATATTCAACATCTTTATCATTTACAAAATCTTGAACTGCTTTATACATTCCCTCACCCAAAGTGTGGTGTCTGGTATCATGGGTAATAAGAATTCCATCATGTTTGAGGTATGGATATATGTTATTAAGATCTACCAAAACTTCTTCGCCTACATGAGATCCATCATGAAGGATTAAATCATATTGTTCCATCTCAATGTCTTCAAAAATTTCAGTGCTATTTCCATGATAAAAATTCCATCGATTACTGTTTTTAGTGTATTCAGTAACATTTGGATTTTCCATATGATCAGTAATGTCGCAACTAGTCAATACTCCACCAGTTTTTTCGAGTGCATGAAGAATTACATGAGTAGAAAATCCACTACCAAACTCAAATACGTTTTTAGATTCCAATCCAACTACACAAGAATATAAAAATCCATAATGTAGTGACATACCAGTATCACCTCTTTCTGCTTTTGCTGCAATTTGCTCTAAAATATTCATTGAAATCTCCTATTATGATTTGAGTGTAATACTTGAGGCATTATACAATTTGCCTCAATTCCATTTGCCCTTCCAGGAAGTATTGTTGGTTTAATTCCCAGCTGATGACAAACAAAGGGGAAACTAATTTGATCTCTAGATGAAAACATACATATTTGCTCCCACCACATCCATCCCATTTTTTGAGTGAGTGATGTATTTTTTTGAACTCTTACGGGAAGTTCATATAGACCATTATTCTCAGGATAGCACATATCCTTATAGAAATCAAGTTGGTCCTCCAACAAATTTGGATAATCAAATTTTATTTGTTTTACAAAGTTTCCCTCAACATAAACACAGTTTCTTTCTGGATGTTTAAAAACTGCAATATCACTTTCATTAAGATATTTTTCAATAACTTCTACTGGGTTGGCACTAAGAGTATGTGTTGAGTCAACCCAAAAGTAGTAATCATAATCTGGAAGAAATGCAAAAGGAAGGACTTTATATACCTTCGCATTTCTTCTATTTTTATATCTGGGGTCAGAAGAAAAATTAATTATGGGATGAGTAATCCAACCAGGAACTTCTCCCAAATCTGTAAAAGCATGATAATCAACACCATCAAACTTATTGGGTTTTAAAATACTATTACATTCAACTGAAGAAGTAACTACTGCTATTTTCATTTTAAATGTTTTTTATTACAATAAAGAATTTCTTCTTTTAAATTTTTTTCTCTGTTTAAAGATTCATTATACTTTGACGATATTTGTCCAGAGTGGACTCTATTAGTAACTAATACATCATGCAAGTAAATAGGATATCCAAAATTTTCTTTAGCATTGTAATAAAATTCACAATCCATCATCATAGTTAAACTTTCGTCAAATTTAATCTCATCAAACACTTCCTTTCTTGCTGACAACACGGATGGAGAACTAATAGTATTAACTCCATTTAATATATCAAGATTCCATTTTGGATATAAGTCCCAATAAAAAGAAAGTCCATCATTTTGAGTGTGATTGGATCCGTTCACCAACCACATCTTATCGCTACTCTCAAATTCATTGTAAATTTTTTCAAGTGATTCATCGTCATAAAAAAAGTCATCTTGAAACATCACTTTAACAATTTCACCAGAACACATTTCAATTGCAGAATTTGTATTCGCAGGACCATTTCCAAATCTATCATAGTTCTTTTTATAAACGATTGAGAATTCTTCTTGAAAGGTTTTAACTTCATTCAAAACTCTATCATCCAAACTATGGTCAGAAATACAAACTTCAAAGTCTTTAAAAGTTTGTATTTGAATAGTTCTTAAAAGGTCATTGATAAATTCGGAACCTCTTCCATCAGATTCCCATGTAGGAATTGCAATGGAAATTCTCACTTTGACATTTGCTCCAAAATCCAATCATAAGTTTTTGCAATTCCAATTTCCAAAGATTGAGAATAATCCCAATTGAGTTTTTCCCGAATCAAATCATTATTAGAATTGCGACCACGGACCCCAAGAGGACCGTCAATATGATTTTTACTTACTTCCTTACCAGCAACCTTTGCTGCGGTATCTACAAGTTGATTGATAGTAACCATTTCTTCGGATCCAATATTAACTGGTCCGATAAAATCAGAATCCATCAGTCTACGGGTTGCTTCAATACATTCATCAATAAACAAGAAAGAACGTGTTTGCAGACCATCACCCCACACATCAATAGTCCCACCTTCTTCTGGGAGATATGCTACCTTACGGCAGATTGCAGCTGGTGCCTTTTCTCTTCCACCATCCCATGTACCTTCGGGGCCAAAGATATTATGATATCTGGCAACACGAACAGGAATATTATAATTGCGATGATAGGCAAAATAAAGACGTTCCGAAAAAAGTTTTTCCCACCCATATTCCGAATCTGGGTTTGCAGGATATGCAGAATCTTCACGGCAATCAGGATTATCTGGATCTAATTGATTATGTTCTGGATACATACAAGCAGATCCAGAATAGAAGATTTTAGTTTTATTTTTTCCTTTAAAATCATTAAGTTGCCTCTGTGCTTCGAGAACATTCAGATTAATTGTAGCAGAATTATGCATAATGTCTGCATCATTTTCACCAGTAAAGACAAATCCCGCTCCACCCATATCAGCAGCAAACTGATAGATCTCATCAAAGGTATCAATATACTTTGATGCTACAAAGTGATAAAAGTTTCCAAGATAACCTTTGAAACTAATGACTCTTTCTACAAAGTTAAGATCTCTCAGGTCTCCTTGAATAAATTCATTTGCTTCCGTAGGTGAAAATTCAGGACGTTTGAGATCAACTCCACGTACCCAATAACCTTCTGAACGAAGTCTTTTTACCATATGACTTCCAATGAATCCACCAGCACCAAGAACAAGTGCTGTCTTCTTATATTCACTCATATAAAAAAATAAATTTCTGTTGTATTTATTATACAAAAAAAGAGGAGTATTACAACTCCTCTTAGTAATATTCAGGCTCGCCAAGTTATTTTGTTGACTGGGTAATAACTAAATCCCAGGCGGGAGTAAGATCCCATCCGCACCACTTGCTCTTGAGAGAAGCAAGAAACTCATATAGGGTCATATTGACTCCACCAGTTCTTTTAAAGTCTCTCCGTGACTAAAGGGGGGGGTCCCGACCAGTTTTTTTTACGACTCTCCATGTCGCCTTAACAGATTTTGTTTTTTTGTTTCTGATATCTTTTTTTTCGTTTCTTCACTCATTGGACCACGTTTTTTACCTTTTTTTGAAAGAGATAATTTTAAACGTGTTTCTTCTGAAAAAAATTGAGGATTTTTTCTTTTTGTTTCTTTTATTTTATTTTTATGTTCTTCTGTTAAGGATTTTCCATAAAATGGATGATTTTTTCCACTTACAGATTTTGATATTTTTTTCTTGGTTTCTTCGGAGTGCTTTTTACCAATCCACGACGGAGGAGTGTTGTATCTTCCACCATCATTAATATTTTCTAAAATACCACCTTCAGATTTTTTTCCAAGTAAAAATATCATATACATTTCATGATTAAATGCTTCTTCTTCTGTAAGATTGCTCTTCAGAATAAGAATTCTATCTTTCGGAGGGACAGAAACATTATCATGAACATGGTATGCTCTACGACCAGTTCCTTTTCCTATGTAATAAGGACATTTGTTTGAATCCAGATAACAATAAGTATAAAACTGGCGCATAACTACCGTAGTTGATTTACTATTATTTATAATAAACCAGTGCTGTTATAGTCCGTCCGTGACTCAAGCAACCTCAACAGTTTCAAGATCTTGATAGAGATACTCCATCAACATTTCATAGTCATCCATAGGATCTCCAGAAAAAACAACACCTTCGTTTTCATAGTAACGACGAACCTTTTTGTAAAGTTTCGGATTCTTTACATCAAGATAAAAGTCGCCGTTTGCTGCGCCACGAAGAGTCTGAACGTCTTTTTTGAACTTGGAAGTAAGTGTCATTGCTTTGATTGATTACCTTGTAATTATAAGGTGTTTGACTTAGAAAGTCAATATGGACAGGTTGTTTTCTGTCCAATGCAGGTTGGGAGAATCGAACTCCCCTTCGCGGAATTATGAGTTCCGAGCATTCCACCAGATTGCTAAACCTGCCCGTTTAGGAATTCTTCTTATAAAGTCACGATGCTTCGTCGTGGTCTGTATAGATTCTCAGCAGTTCATCGTCTGCTGGAATCATAACTGCTGTATGCCCATTTTCTTCGTTTCTGATTCCTATATGTTCACCATTCTCAACTCTTTCGATCAAGGTGTCCCAGTTGTTTTGCCAGTGTTCCACAGAATAAATCTTCATTGTTGATAATATATATGCATCGGGGCGACAGGATTCGAACCTACGACTTCTGCTTCCCAAAAGCAGCGCTCTACCAAACTGAGCTACGCCCCGTTACTGAAATATTATAGCACTACTTATGCTTCTTGTCAAATGGTGCCCAGTGTTGCCAGTTGTATTTGTGTACTGCCCACATACCTGCTATGGGCAATACAATAAGAGAACCACTTAGAATACCAAGAAATACTGGATTGTTGAGTGCTGCTGCTACAAAGTGTGACATTATGGGTTTGTTGGGTCAATACCAAGTTCGTTTAGATAATCAATCCACCATTGTGGATCTTCTTGTGTTTTCCAATCAGGAACTTCAAGTCCCTTATTAGAATACCATTCCCAGAGTGCTCTGTCAATGGTCTGTGCTGTTTCAATAATTCTCTTTCTCTTCATCAACGTCTGCATATGCATTTGCCAAATAGGATCCGTGTTCTCGTTTGGCATCTTCTCTGACATAATCGTTTTCAGAATTTACGGCAGCAATCCACACAGATAACTTCATTACTATGTAGATAATAACCACAGGTAAAAAACAAGCAATAAGAATTAGTGACTTCATTCTTCTTCCTCTGTCCAGTATCCATCGAATGGTTCTTGACACATCTCCCTGTGCCTTAAAAATTGAACTGCTTGTTGAAGTTTCTTTTCGTCTTCTTCCGTAAATCTTTCTTCTGCTTCCATTAGTGCGCTGTTCCGTTTCCTTTGTAGTCATCAGAATCGTAGTATCCTCCGCGAGTTCCAAAATAAAAAGTAGTAAACACGAAAGGAATTGCTATTACTAATAAA
>Ga0208547_1001748_pt1 | contig 11848 bp, 16 predicted proteins | sample DEB08_DNA_5_FD_185501 | JGI IMG/M metagenome (GOLD analysis project Ga0208547, IMG submission 185501) | Aqueous microbial communities from the Delaware River and Bay under freshwater to marine salinity gradient to study organic matter... | ecosystem: Environmental > Aquatic > Marine > Coastal ... | reverse complement strand
AGAAACATATGAACCAGAAACATTCGAAACACAAATAGAAGCAGAAAATTATGCTAGACAATTAGGAGGCACAGGTGGCTTCCACACTCACACCAGAGAAGATGGTGTAACAATTTACATGCCATTCAATACACATGAAGAATATGAAATGCGTATGGAAATGGCAAAAGGGGCAAATGTAGAAGAATTGCCTCAATTTAGAAAGAACTTAAAAGAAAAAATCCAAAAACGTTTGAATCAACTTATTGATTCAACGTATAGTGATAACAGTATTTAGGTAGGGGCACAAGTAAACCCCGAAGTAATACGTTTACTTCTACGATAAAAGGAGAAAAAAATGGATAATGCATCCACAGACACGGCAGAGCATACCGAACAAAATAGTGCTCCGGTAACAGATTCCGCGAATCCTGTTGATAATGTTGAGCAATCAACAGCAACAGATACAAAATCTGATAACATTACAACACCTAGTGTTGAAATCAAAGATGGAAAGACATATATCAATGGTATACGTCAATACAGCAGAGATGATGTAAACAAAATTTCTGCCAATGCCAGATACGAAGTTGAAAAGAGTATTCTTCAAGACTTAAATGTTGACAGCATTGACCAAGTGAAAAAGGTTGTATCTACACTTCAAGAGGTTAATCCTCAAGAAGGACAAAGTCTAAATGTTGATTCACTCAGAGATGCAGTGAAAAAACGTGAAGCAACAGTAGAAGAACTAAAAGCACAGGTTCACTCTTTGAAAACAGATTTACTACTCAAAGACCATATGAGTAAATTACAATCTGCAATGCCTACAACTTGGACGCAAGAACAGAGAGCAGGCGTAGTAGATTTAATGAAAGCCAGAAACATGCTGGCAGTAGAAGGTGATACTTTTGCTATACGTAATGGGGATGATTTCCTTACTACAGATGGTGAAACACCAGACTACAATGCCGCAGTTGAAGTTGTTGGTAAATCATTAGGTCTTTCTTTTGGTAAAAAAGGTGTTGATTTACAGTATGGTGAAACCTCAGGCACAAATGATGTTTCTAGAAATAGACCATTAGATGATGCAAGAGTCAATAACGATACTGAATACAGAAATGCGTATTTACAACTACGCAAGTATCAGCCCTCATTGTCAAGAGATGCTGTAACCGATGCAATGGTTAAAAAGCAAATGACAAAGATGGGTTATAAGTAAACATTGTCATAAATAGGAGAAAACAATGGCAGCAGGAACAACAAGTTCAAGTGTTCAACAGTTATATGCTGACATCATAGCGGATCTCGTCCCATATTACATGGATGCAGTTCTACTACCTAATCAGCAAATAATTAGGAACTCATTACAGGTTTCCGGGAATTCCGGCGACCAAGTTAGATTCCCATTAACTAACTCTTATACAGACGCCGCAACAGTTACTGAAGGTGCTTCAATCAAAGCAGCCGCACAAAGTAACTTTGTACCTACAGCCGCTAATGTAACATTTAGCAAAAGAGGTGTTGCGACAGACGTATCAGAAGAATCATTAGAAGATGGTGGATTAGATTTAGTTAGAAACGCAGTTCTAACAAGACTCTCAGGTGGTTTAGCACAAGCAACAGACGTTGCTGGTCTAGGCGTATGTAAAACAGGTTTTACAGGTGATGACGGAGCCAATGTATCAAATGCGACACACAACTTTAACTTCATTATTTCACCAGAAGCACTTGCTTTTGCATCAAAAAGAGAACCAGTAGTCAAAATGTGGTATAACCCAGACTCAGACGTTCACGAAATGAGAGGAACAGTTAGAAACGGTTTCACAGTATTAAGAAGTACTTTCGGAAGAAGAATTTCTTGTAACGGAACAATCGGTTCTGGTGATGCAAACGTAGTAGCGATTGCAAAATCAGTAGCAAACCTTAGAGCCGCAAATGCACCTACAGGTTTAGATGGCACATATATTGGTCTAATTGACCCATCATTTGAGTATGCTATCAACAACCAAATCGCATTGGCAGGTGGAACAACTATTGCTTCACTAAGTGATCTAGGTAACAATGCGTTAAGAGACGCAACGATTGCTCTAATTGCAGGAACTACATTATTTAGAAGTAACAATCTTCCAAATAGTGCTTAATTGAGGATTGATTTATGGCATTTATAACAGATGGTGGAGGTGATGTAATTTCATTTGCCGAATACACAGATGTAGTGCAAAAGGACCAACGTCTACTTGAAACAAACGTTCTTAAAGTACCTGCTGAGTCAGGCTTTGCAGACGTTACTGAATTCATAGAAGACATGTTGGAAAAAAGCACTAATCGTATTCTGTTAAAATTAAAAGCCTCAACTTGGTGGCAAGGATATAATGCGTATGTGGGTAATCCAATAACTAACCTTAATGCTTTACCCAACATTAACCCTAATCTTATTGATCCGGGGAATGCAAATGGAAGACGCACAACATTCACAGAATTATGTGTGTACCATTGCATGGCGCAGTATATACTTCCACTAATTGCGGATTTTGGTAATGAAGAAAGCGATGAAACATCAAAAATAACATACTATGATGCTAAGTTCAATGATTTATTCAATGAACTAATCAGCATTGCAGACTGGTATGATTATGATAATGATGGAACTATTCAAGCAGACGAAAAAGCCATTACTTATGCCAGAACAAGACGTACAAGATCTAAAAGAACAATAGTGCAGGTTAGATAATGAGTAAGAGAACAGATTTAATCAGTCAAATTACTACAAATTTAGCGGCACATACAACGTTCTCAGTAAGTTCGGAATTGCCATTCGAATCGGGTGGCATTCCGCTTTATGATAAGAACTTGAACGTGGTGTATGTAGATGAGCAACAAATAGCAGTAGAAGAACTGTATGACACTCTTGATCAACAAGGTGTTAACACAACAACTACTACAATTAATGCTTATCTATCAGTAGATGCTAAAAATCAAATTAATGATATAGACACCGTTGTTGCTAATCTGCTCATAGCCCGTAACGTGGTTACTGGTACTATTGAAAATACTAGCAATTATGAAACGGACATAGCGGAGGATGTGATAACATATACCTTCGAGTATAACTTTACAACTGTATAGGAGAAAAAATGGCAGGAGTAATTAATGTAACAAGCGGTAATCAAGCAATCCTCACATTAGGTAATACAGCACCTTTGGCTGTACCAGGAGCGGCAGGAAGTCTTGCAGTTCCTCTAGTACAAGACCTAACATTAACAACATCACCAGGCACAGTTAGATATTCAACATTGGATTCAACAGCCTCAAGTGCGTTTACAACAGTAGTTGAAAATGAAATATCATTCAACATGTTGTTAGACGACGATGTGTTCTTTGGTCTAGCAAACGCAACTAATGAAGTTGCAAATGTTGGACTATGGTCAACTTCAAACAGCAAAACAGAAGTATTCTTCTCAGTTGCTTTTGAAGGGTCAGATAGTGCTGACTATTATTTGCACGGTAAAGGCTTTATCGGCGGATTGGCACCTAGTGCTTCAATCGATCAAGCAGTCTGGATTTCACCAGGTACTATCGTAGTAAATGGAGATTTGACTAAAGCAACCGTTTAATCAAATTTAACACCCTCACACTTGTGGGGGTGTTACTTTAGGAGAAACAATGGAAAAACAAGTTCATAAAATAGCACATAGAAATATTGTAGATGGCAAATGGATCAAAGATTCATATACTGTCACAGTAGATGGCAAAGAACATGATTTTAGGGATTTGGCAAAACAATTTGGTATTGATCTACCAAACCAACCAAACGCCCCAATCAAACCAAAAAAACAAAAACAGATAAATATAGATGAAGAGGAAAAAGGTTATGGAGATATGGAACAAGCATTCGATACAGGAAGTGTTGAAGAGCATGGAGATGGAGATAGCGAAAGCACAGAATGAAATAAGATGTGCTAGAGCAGATGTTGAAAAAGCATCGAGTAGATTGGCATTTACATTAAGTGCCGTTCACAATTTAAAAGACAGATTAGATAAGGATCAATAGGAGAAAGATATGAAGTTAAAAGAATTAGCAACAAAACCGCAATTAATCAAAATTGTATTAGATGATGAAGAAATCATTTCAGAATACAAAGAACCATTAGAATTTTACGTATATGATAAACAGCCATTAGGTGAATTTATCAAATTCTCAGTAACTACCCAAGAAGATCAAAATTATGGAGAAATGTTAGATTTCTGCAGTGCCATGATATTGGATGAAGATGGTAATAAAGTTATGGAAGATGGTTCTTTATTACCTAATAAAATTTTAGTTAAATGCATTAATGAAGTTGTTAAACAATTGGGAAAGTAACAGGAAGTACTGTTAATGAAAAAGCACCTGAAACACAGGTTGCATTGATGTTAGATGCATTAGGTGAACGATATGGCTGTTTACCTAGTGAAGTATTAGACAAAGGCAGTACTTTTGATTTACAAATATATGACATAGCAGTATCATATAGAAATTGGTTAGAGAAAAAAGCCAAAACAAAAGATCCAAATGATTTATATGAAAAACATGATTTGGAAAAAATGATGCGAGAATTTAAAGAAAGTAGAGGTAAAAACAAAAGTGGCTAACAGCGGAATGAAAATAAATCAAAACGATTTAAAAGCATTACAAAAAGACATTGAAAATGCTATAGAAGCCTCTATGAATGAAACATACAAATATTATAGAAATGAAACACCTATTAGAGGTGGTAATGCACGTAATAAAACAAAGTTAACAAAGTCTAGTACTAGACAAAAAATAAGTTCTAATTACGATTATGCAGGTAGATTAGATAGTGGTTGGAGTAAACAAGCACCAAAAGGATTCACAAAACCTTCTTTTGAATTCTTAGAAGATTCAATAACAAAAAGGTTTAAAAGAATATAGGAGTAAACATGGCAGATATTAGAGCGTCATTACAATTAGATACAAAACAAGCAGAAAAAAGCGTCGATAAATTATCTAGTGCTCTTAAGGCTCTGGCAAGTGTTGCCGCTCTTAAAGCAACAGTAGATCTAGCCAACGTTTTTCAAAATTTAAACAACAGATTACTTGCTGTTACAAAAAGTAATCGAGAATATTTACAAGCACAAAAAGATGTAGAAGCAATAGCAAAATCAACTAGAAGTTCATTAGCGGCTACAGGTGATTTATATGCTTCTTTAACTATTGCATCTGAAGATTTAGCATTATCACAACAAGAAGTAGCAGATATTACCGAAGTATTCAGTAAAACCTTAAAAATATCAGGTGCTGAAACAGGTGCAGCCGCTGGTGCTATGATACAATTCGGCCAAGCGTTAGCAAGTGGTGTATTACGTGGTGATGAATTTAACAGTATTAACGAAACAAACAGTAAGTTCATGGGAGAATTTGCAGATATACTAGGTGTAACACGTGGTGAATTGCGTAAATTAGCAGAACAAGGACTTTTAACAGCAGATATATTAGCAGATGCGTCTTTATTAATGGGTGATAGTATTAATGAAGACTTTGGTAAAACATTACCCACTATAGCAGAATCATTTGAACTAATAAGAACAGAATTTATTTTATTATTAAACAATATTGAACAAAAAACCGGTGTTTTCCAATCACTAGGAGCATTACTTAAATTTGCTGCCGAAAACGTAGAAAATTTATTCTATTTCTTTGGTTTAGCATTCAGTATTAAAATTACACAAGGTATTATAGCGGCAACTAAAGCCATAAGTGCTTTGGTAGTTGCATTAAGAACAGCCACAACAGCAAGTGCGGCTTTATTAGCATTAAGTGGTGTAGGAATTCCACAATTAATTACAGGATTAAGTATTGCCTCAGCAGTAACATTAGGTTTAAATACATTATTTGAAGCACAAACAAATACAGCATTAGAAGATGCTGAAGCAATGACTGAACTTGCTGACAGTATCAAATTAGTCGCCGACGCACAAGCAGACGCGGCTAATTTTGTAGGGCCTCCATTACCTCCGGAAATGCAGGCTAAACGTGATGAAGAAGAAAAGAAAAGATTACGTGAAAAATTAAAATTAGAACAAGAAAGAGCAAGACTAAAAAGAGAAGAAGAGCGTAAAGCAAATGAATTAAGTAGAATTATTGCACGAGATTTAGAAAAAGCAAAAGAAATAGTAATTCAAAATACTGCCGATTTACAAAATACCAGAGAACAATTAGAATTAGAAAATTCATTGTTTGGTTTAAGTGAAGATGAAAAAGAATTAAAACAAGCGATATTCGACATTGAAAAACAAAGACGTGATGCTTTAGCAGATATACAGTCTTTACAATTAGACAAAGATCCTCAAAAGAATTTAGAATTACAAATACAAAAAATTGCTGAAATCAATGGTTTATATGATGAACAAATTGAAAAAATCAGAGAAATCATTACATCGAACCAAGAAGCCGCTGATGATTTCTTAAACAGAGTTAAAGAAGGGTTAGAAGCCGCTGGAATAGGTGACTTTGTTACAACACTAGCCGATGGTTTAGTTCAAGCAGTTGCTATGTTTGAAGATAGCCTAGCAGATGCTATTGTACAAGGTAAAGCAGATTTCAGTGCTCTAGGAGACTTTATAAGACAAACATTAGCAAAAGCACTAGTGCAAAAGTTCATAACAGGTCCTATTATGGGATTATTTGGACTAGCAAAAGGTGGACCAGCAAAAGCGGGCCAACCATACATAATCGGAGAAGAAGGCCCCGAAATATTTGTACCCAAACAAAGTGGAGTAGTGTTACCAAATAGTGCATTACGTGGTCATAACGCAGGTGGCCCGGGCATTATGGGAGGTGGCGTCACAAATATTACCAATATATCAGCAATTGATACGGTCTCTTTTCAGCAGAGAATTGCACAGGATCCCGAGTTCATATACAACGTAAGCAGAGCAGGTGCTCGTAGGACACCAGCATAGGAGTAGATATGTCGTTACAAACAATTATAGACAACGCAACATTCATAGAAATAGATAGACGTGAACTAATGGGTAGCACATTATCTAGAAGTGGTCATTACAAAACAGCAGATAGAAACATAAATGTATATTCTTTCACAGTTGGTATGCACAATGGATTAACTTACAGCACGAATAGAGGTGTATTAGAAGATATCTATACAACAGGTGGTACCAATGAAGCAAACATTTCATTAAACAACAACAGTGGTATGAATTATATCACATCCTATCAAGGTGATGCTAACGCAACACAATTAGGTGCATTGACACTTAACAGCATAAGCGGTTCTACTCTGTATGTAGACACAACAGGAGCAACAGGTCATAGTGGTACATTGTTTAAGAAAGGTGATTTTATTCAACCATTAGGCAATACATCAACATATAGATATCCATATCAAGTAACAGCCGATATTGCTTTTACTAGTGGTAATTTAGCAGTAAGTGTGCATAGACCAGTATTAACACAATCAGGTGTAGCATTAAACACAGGTGGGTTTAGAGTAGGTAATGAAGTAAGATGGATAACCAAAATAACCAACCTTCCCAAGTTCACCATTGCACCACATGATAGAATAGAATTTTCAGCAGATTTTGAATTGATTGAGGTAATCACTTAATGGCAACCACAATAGCACCAGTACAACAAGATCATATATCCAGTTGTATTCTTATTGATTTGACATTAGATGGCACAACATATTATATTTCAAGTGCATACAAACCAGTTACATATAATACCAACACTTATACTGAATTAGGTTCTTTTTTACAAATAAGTGAATTTCCAGAAGATATAAGAACAACTAATGGTGATATATCAATTACATTGAGTGGTATACCAAGTGAACAAAATTATTTAAGTCTAATATTGACAACAAAGATTAAGGGCGGAAGTGTAAATGTATACAGAGGCTTTTACAATACTACTACACATGAATTAGATACCAGTGAAGTATACAAAAGGTTTAGCGGTATTATAACTAACTTTGCTATACAAGAAGACTTTACAGCAGGTAAAACATTACAAAACACTGTTACTGTAACATGTGCAAGTATAAACACACTGTTAGAAAACAGAATAACTGGACAAAGAACAAACCCTGATGATAGAGTAAGACTTTATCCTAACGATCAAGTGTTTGCAAGAGTACCAGAACTTTATAACATATCATTTGACTTTGGTAAAGAATACAAAGCCACTGGTGGTGGTTATGGAGGCGGTGGAGGCCGTGGCGGTGGCGGTGGCGGTGGCGGCCGTGATAGAACAGATAAAAGGCAAATGGCATAATGAAAGTTAGATCAGCACAATTTAAAGATTATGATGACATTCGCAGATTAATGATTGATTTTGCAAATTCAAATCCTGTTGAAGATTTACATAATCCTAAATATGATTTTGTTCATGTAAACAAAGTTATTGATCATATACTTAAAACAGGTTTAGCCATTGTTGCAGAAGAACATGGTAGAGTCATGGGCATGTTGTTGGCAACTATACAAGGTGATTTATGGTTACCACATGTGAAAAGAATGACTGAAGTTGCTTGGTGGGTTGAAGAACAATTCAGAGGCACTACAGCAGGTGCAAGATTACTTAATCATTATATCACTATAGGATTAGAATTAAAAGACAAAGGTATTATAAGTTCTTTTACACTAACAACACTAGCATCGACACCTGATCTTAAATTAGAACAAAGAGGTTGGGAACCAGTAGATTACAATTGGTTATATAGAGGTTAATTATGGCAGTATTTACAGCAATAGCAACAGCAATAGTAGGAGCAATAGGCATAACCGGCGTATTGGCAACTATTGCCACATCAGTTATTGCAGGTGGATTAGCATATGGAACAGCAAGAGCATTAGGAGTATTCAAAGCACCAGAATTAGATCAAGGTAGAGATCCAGGTGTATCAATACAGTTACCACCAGCCACAGACAACAAAATACCAATACTTTATGGACAAGCATTTACCAGTGGACCTATATTTGATGCCGCAATAAGCAATCAAAACAAAACAATGACTTATTGTATTGCACTATCAGAACAAACACAAACAGGAACATTTACTTGTGATCAAGTGTTTATGAACGATGTTGAATTGATATTCACAGGTAATACAGTAACCAGTCACAAAGATCCAAACCAATCCTCAGACACCAGTTATGCAGGTAACGTTAGGTTAAATGTATATGCTGGTGGTAGTGGTAGTGGTGACGTTATATTCCCAACATCAGGAACAGGTAGCACAACAGCCGCTACAAGCATAGTGCCACATTGGGGAGCAAATCACACAGCAAACGCATTGGTATTTGCAGTGTTACAAATAGATTATGATGCTGAAAATGGTTTAACAGGTTTACCACAAATGACATTCAAGATGAATAACACACTGAACAATCCTGGTGATGTGTTATATGATTATCTAACATCAACTAGATATGGTGCTAAATTATCCAATGCTGAAATAGATGTAAACAGTATTACAGGCACAAGTAATGTAGAAATGAAAGGTTATTGTGATGAATTAGTTGCTTACACAAACAAAGCAAATGTTAGCACAACAAATAAAAGATATCAAATAAATGGTATGTTAAGCACATTTGATAGTTGTTCGACAAACATAGATAAAATATGTCAAGCAAGTGCAACATTCTTTACGTTCAATGTAAAAGAAGGTAAATTTGCCGCAATACCTAACAGAGCAATATCAACAGCAGAAAAAGCCAATTGTTTGGTATACAATGATGACAACATAGTAAGCAAAATAGACATAAGTTCAACAGAATTATATGCATTATATAATGGTGTTGAAATTGAATTTATGGATCAAAACCGTAAGGATCAAACAAACACCGTATTAGTTGAAACACCAGCAGGTGATAGAAACGCAAACGAACCAGACAATGTGTTGAAATACAAAATAGACATGATCAATGATAATGTAAGAGCAGAAAGATTAGCAAACATTGATCTCAATCAAAGTAGAGTAGGCACTGTTATACAATTTGATGCTGACTATTCGGGTATCCAAACAGATGTAGGTGATGTTATAAAAGTAACAAACAACCTATACGGTTGGACTGACAAATTGTTTAGAGTAATGCGTGTTACAGAAATATCAAGCGATACAGGTATAGTAACAGCAAGAATAAGTGCTATAGAATATTCAGATGATTATTACACAAATCCAGCATCAACTGAAACACCAGATTTAGGTGTTATTGATTTACCAAGAATACCAGTTATCAAAGATATACCTATTGTAAAGGCTTTTGAAGGCACGTATGCAAATGTTGCCGCATTACCAAATGTATATGGTAATGTTATAACAAACAAAACAATGAAAACATTTGGAGCAGGCGTTCAAATAGAAGATGCTAATTTGTCAAATGCCAATGTTGTAAGTGGAACAACATTCATAGATATTATACCAACAGCAGTGTACGATTTAACAGATGCTGATGAAGGTGATTATTCTTTTGATGCTTTTGCAACACCAGGAGGTATTATTCCAGCAAGTTATGATTTAGGATTTACATCTAATGGTAATATAACATTCGCAAATGCTACAGCACAAGCAATAGCCAATATTGGAGGTGGTGGACAAGAATTTATAGGATTCAGCACACCAGCAACCACATTGACCAGTCAAACAAAATTTTCCACAAAACCAAGTGATTATGGTTTACCAAGTGATTATAAAATACAAAGTGCAAACATTAGATTACAAGGTTACAGCACATTGTTAGATGACACAGCAAATGGATTTCCTAGAGCATTTAGCAATATGAAATATCAAGTAGTTCGTCTTACGAAAGGTGAGAAATAATGTATAGAATTTTATATGATACAACAACAGGTAAGATTCACAGCAGTAGAAGAATACCCGATCATATGTTGCAAAACAACATTAAAGGTAATATGGCATACATTAATGGATTTTGTCCAAATCCACAAACACATAAAATAGATCTAGAAACATTACAAATGGTTCCATTACAGCCAGTTCAATTGGATCCATATAAATATTTGAGAATTCACAGAGAAGCAAAATTAAAAAGTTGTGATTGGACACAAGGTGCTGATTCACCTTTAACAGATGCAAAAAAGGCAGAATGGGCAACATATAGACAAGCATTGAGAGATTTGCCAAACAATTTAACTCTTACTACAAAAGAAGATATTGTGTGGCCTAACGAACCGGAGTAAGTATGAGAAATAGATTTGGCTTTTTTAAAAATCAATACAATTTAAATGCCGCTGGTTCACAACCAGTTGCACCTACTTACAATATAACAGCAAATCTAGTCGATCCTGCTATTCCTAAATCTGTTAATTTTGGTATAGACACAACATTACCAGCAAACATAACATTGTATTGGACTATTACAGGTAATGTTACATCAGGTGATTTTACTGATTTAAGTGGTTTAAGTGGTACAGTAACAACAGATGTAAATGGTAATGCATTGGTAACTAAAGATTTGAATCCAATCGGTTTTTCAAATGTTGATTTTGCATTAAACGTCAAAGAATATCCAGCCACACCAATTAAAGGAACAAGTCCTACTGTATCAACAGCAAATGCCAATGTAATGAGTGCAACAGGTGGCACAACAAGTTATGTAACAGACAATTACTTTACAGTGCATTTATTCAATACCAGTGCTAATTTAAATGTTGTCAGCACAGGTGATGCTAATCTATTATCAAACATAAACACACTAGACTACTTGCTAGTAGGCGGTGGTGGTAAAGGTGGTTCACATGACAATTATACACCAGCATTAGCCGGTGGTGGCGGTGGTGGAGAAGTATATGAATCCAGTGCCAATGTTACTGGATTAGGTAACA
>Ga0208547_1001743_pt1 | contig 11865 bp, 7 predicted proteins | sample DEB08_DNA_5_FD_185501 | JGI IMG/M metagenome (GOLD analysis project Ga0208547, IMG submission 185501) | Aqueous microbial communities from the Delaware River and Bay under freshwater to marine salinity gradient to study organic matter... | ecosystem: Environmental > Aquatic > Marine > Coastal ... | reverse complement strand
GGACATTATCAGCTATCATTAATAATGAATTATCGAGGACTAGATTAATTATGAGTAAGAAGATAAAAGCTAAGGTCAACCCTTTGTTGTTGGAGAAAACTACTGTACGAGATACTGTTACAGGAATAGTCTTCAACCACAATAGTTGGGTGGAAATAGATAAGGTTGTCTGGGAGCGCCTTTCAGAAGCTACTTATAAACAGGGAAAACAAAAAATCTCTGTGTTAATAGCTGACGAGGAAGAACTAGACGACTCTCCAGCAGAGGACGACAAGGAATCTGTTGAGGAGATAGTGGAAGACTTCTTTATTGCTGAAGAAGAATAAAGACAAAGCTGAAATCGACTTTTTATTAAGTCGGCTGAGCTCAGCTGATAAGTATAAGTATAAAATATGTTAGGAGATAACAAATGAGCTTTAATACAAGCGGTACTATATCCGAGGTATTAATTGGTACAGGTGTTCTCTATTACAAAGATAGAACAACTTCATCTTTAGTCTTCCCTAATGATTCAACAGGCGCTTGGGAAAACCCAACTACCCTGTCTGTAGCATGGGAAGAAGTAGGATATTCTGAAGATGGCTGGACATTAGAAGTTGATAAAACTTTTGAAGATGTCATGGTCGCAGAAGAAGTTGACCCTATTAAAACTCTTAAGTCAGCACAAGAAGTAAGACTTACTGGAGAGCTTTCACAAGCTTCTCTTGGTAAGTTACAATTGGCTATGGGTGGCGGTGCAGTCACAGAAGACGATAGTAATTTCGCTTCTGGTTACGATGTGTACCTACCTCCATTGTCAGATGCTTTCACAGAGTATGCATTAGTATTGCATACTGATGGTCCAGCAGGTGCAGATAGGCAATTCCATGTGCCTAGAGCAGTTAATGTTGGTTCATTTGCAATGGCACACCAAAAAGCACCAGCTAAAGTTAGCTTGGCAACAGAATTTAAGATTCTTGTTCCAGACACAACTTTAAATGTTGGTAGCTCTGGTGGTTCATACTACTTGTTTAGAGTTGTAGATAACACTAACGATACTGACGAGTTAGATATTAACTAAATTAATTAGATTGGAGAATATAAAGTGGTAAAGTTTAAAGACTTTGACGAGGCTCTCGAAGCCGACAAAAAAGAAGAGTTGCAGATTAAAGTAGCTGGAAAGACATATAAATTGCCAGCTACTTTACCTGCACGAGCAGTACTTCAACAAATGAGAATTGCTGAAGATGGAGCAGAAGTTCCTTTTGAAGCTGTTCCTCAATGGATTGCATCATTAGTAGGACAAGACAAACTAGAAGAAATGCTAGAAAACGGAATGTCTTGGGAACAGATGAATGATTTGTTGAATTGGTTGATGGAAGCTTACGGGCTAACACTTCCACAAGAATCTGCAGAAGGTACTGAAGGGGACGAAGACTCCCCAAAATAAAATGGTCCTTTATGGATGTTTTAATCCACTGGGGGGCCATAGAAGCAGATTTTCAAAGATTCTATAATATCAGTCATCCTCAGAAAGAGGAGTACAAAAGATTTCTTCGCTTATTGGTGAATATGCCAATGGAGGAATCTACCTTCATGAAGATAATGTCTAATGAACAATTAGATGTTGACGAAGAAGGAAAAATAATACCTAAAAATATTAAGGATACCCAAAGATTAAAACACATGTTGAGAAATAAACACGGTAGAGATACAAAACCTAGACAAAGAGTAACTCTTGATGAATTCATGAAAGATACTAGAGGTATTAAATAATGGCTTCTATGGACGATATTCGCGTTGGCCTTAAGGTTACTGTTGATGAAGCACAAAAACAAGCAGTAACACAGACAGAAGCAATGGTTGCAGGATTAGGAGCAAAAGTTGCTTCTATGTCAACTGCTGCAACTGCAGGTATAGGTGTTGTATTAGCAGGTGTAGCTGGAACAGCAGCTGCTATGATAGCAACTGTTGGTGCTGCTTCTAAATTTGAAGATTCATTTGCCGGTATTAAAAAGACAGTTAATGCTACAGATGTAGAGTTTGAAAAATTAGCCGGAAACATTAGAAGAATGGCCGTGGACATTCCTATTGCTACAAGTCAATTAAATGCAATTGGTGAAATTGGTGGACAGTTAGGTATTTCGGCAGCCGGTCTTACTAAATTTATAGATACAATTGCTAAGTTAGGTGTAGCAACTAGATTGTCTACAGAATCAGCAGCATTAGGTTTAGCAAGACTTAGAGAAATATTTCAATTATCTGAAAATGACTTTGATAACTTAGCTTCTACATTAGTTGATTTAGGTAACAACTTCGCAGCGATTGAAGATGAAATTCTAAATACTGCACTAAGACTTGCAGCAGGTGGTAAAATTGCAGGTGCTACCGCGCAAGATGTATTAGCTTTAGCAACAGCACTTCAAGCAGTTGGTGTTCAATCACAAGCTGGTGGTACTGCTATATCTCGTGTATTCCAGCAAATTAGAATAGCTTCTACTACAGGTGGTGCTGCACTTGCAACTTTTGCAAATGTAACAGGCCTAACTAATGAACAATTCAAAGAACTTGCAAATCAAGACGCAGCTCAAGCATTCAATGTCTTCCTCTTAGGATTACAGAGAATATCTGACGGTGGTGGAAATGTTATAGCTGTATTAGAAGATTTAGGATTAAAACAACAAAGAACCATTAGAGCTTTGCTTTCTCTTGCAGAGGCAGGAGACTTAGTAGGTGAATCATTAGCAGTTGCTAACTCTGCATATATTGCTAACATTGCTTTAAATGATGAGGCTACTAAACGATTCGAGACATTTAAATCTCAAACAAAACTTTTAAATAACGCATTTCAAGAATTAAGAATTGAAATAGGAACATTCTTTTTACCGGCAGCAAAAGCAATGGTTGAAACATTAACAATGATGTTTAAGATATTTGATTCAAATAATAATTCTACAAAAGGCTTTACAACGACTGTAGCAGGACTAACAGCAGTAATTGTCGGATTAGGTCTAGCTTTTAGTAGCATCATAAAACCTATGATGCTTTTAAGATTCAATACCAAAGCAACGGGTGTTGCAACTGGAGAACTAATTGCAAATTTTGATACATATAAAAATCAGCTATCAGTTACTAAAGACCAATTAATAGCTGGACAAAAAGCAATGAAAAGATTTAGAATGGGGCTGCTAGGTATTACTGCAGCATTAGCAGTCATATCTATAGGGTATGCTATATTCAAGAAAAGACAGGAGCAAAACTTACAAGCAACTCAAAGATTCTTAGAAACAGGTCAAGTACTATCCACATTACAAGAAGATTTGGCTGAAAAACAAAATACACTTAATGAACTAACTGCAGAAGGTTCTAATGTTTCAGAAGATTACATAAAAGCAAAAGAAATAGAAATAGAAAAATTAGAAGAGCTACTTGGATTAATTGAACAAACTAATATTCAATCATTCTTTGATGCAAGTCGTATAGAGTTGTCAGATGAACAATCTAAACGAATTGTTGAAAGCTATGAAGATTTGTTTAATGCACTTTCACAGTTTGATGCAATAGAAGGAGTATCTGACTTTGACTTTAATGCACAAATTGCAGAAGCAATAGGACTGAGCGAATCTGAAGCTCAAGCATTATATAGTCAAGGCATTGGCGCATTTCTTGATGCTGTAGCTGCTGGAGAAGCTGCTGGGTTAGATTCAATGGATAAAGTATTTAACACATTCCAGAAAATACGAGGAATATTAACTGCTGATACATTAAATCCATTTGATACAAAATTTAACAAAGAATTTAAAAACCAAATAGATATTCTTAGAGAATATAATGATGTTCTTATTCTTTTAACAAAAGGATTTTTACAAAGCAATATGTCTCAAGAGCAACAAGACGAAGTACTGCAAAGATTGCTTGATAGATATAACGAAGCTAATAACCTTACTGGTGAATTTGCGTTTACTTTACAAGATGTTAAAAACAATGAGGAATTACTAAATAAAGTTATTCAACAATCAATTGATTCATTAGAGGGATTAGAGAATAACACTAAAAACAATTCAATAGCTATGCAAGATTTGGCACAACAATTTTTAAATGCAGAAAAATCAGCTTCAGATTTTATACAAGAATTAGACAAACTAAACTCATTAGATGTTGTATCCGGTGATGGCCTTGTTGCAGGGTTTGATAAAATGCAAGATAGGTTAATATCTGCAAACTTTTTAGTAGCACAATTAGTTTCTAAAGGTTTTCCAGCACTAGCAAAGCAAGCTCAAGATTTACCATTAGATGAAAGAATAGGACATGTTACAGCACTTCTTGGTACAGCAAATCATGAATTACAAGACATGGAGGGACATCTTGTAAGTAATGTAGCAGGTTTTGAAGAATTTGTAAATACTACAGATGAAGGTTTACAGATGATAATAGATGGATTAACAGGTGGAATAGAAGAGTCTGCAGCACAAGAAGCTTTAAAAAATACTTTTACTGAATTTGCTGTATCTAAAAGAGGAGAAGAGCTACAGATACTAAATGAAATAGTAAGAATGCAAGAATCTTCTAGAAAAGTAGCGGAAGGTATTTTACAAGCTCAATCAGAATTAGTAGCTCTCACTGAAGATTTATCCTATCAAGGCATAACAATAAGTCAAATTGATATAAGAAGAATGGAAGCTAAAGAAGCACAATTAGCATTTGAAGAAGCTATTGCTGAATATGGTGCAGAAGGTGTTATTACATCTAATGAGCAATTGAAACTTTTACAAATGACTTTAAATATAGACAGAATGCGCGATAAGTTATCACAGCAAATGACTGCTCGTGAAAGAAAGAGAATTAGGGATAAAGAAAAAGAAGTTCAGTTCTTAGAACTTGCTGTAGAGCAAGGTGTCGCAGAACAACTTGATTTAGATGCTGCAAAAGAAGAATTAGATGAATTAAAGAAGCCATTATCTGATACAGATAGACAAATTTTAGAATTACAAAAAGAAATAGCCGAAGCACAAAAGGTTGCATATGAAGCAAGAATGGAAGCCGTATCTCCAGAAGTATTATCGGCAATGCAAAATGTTGTAGATAAAGAAAAAGACTTAGCTAACTTTGCAAACGAAGTAGCTTCAGCACAAAATAATGTTGCTGAAGCTTATGCTGCAGCTCGAATAGAAGCAGATAAGAACAAAGCAAAACTTCACGAGTTAATGATTATGTATCCAAATATGCAGGGAATGATAAAAGAACTAGCAGACTCAATTGGTATCCCAGCAGAGATTACTCAAGCTGTTTTAGTAGAAATGGAAAAAAGTAGAGCAGCATATGAAAGTGAATTATCTATTATGAATAGCGATTATGAAGCTTTTATAGCAGAAATTGCTACTAAACCTATTGTATTTACTGCAGATACATCACAAGTTGACAACGCTATAAATAGACTTACTTCGACTGGTCGTTCACAAGGTATAGTTAATATGTTTGGAGACCCAGATGAATATTTTGGAAGAGTGAGGGAATACTCAACAGCACCTTTAACAGAAACTGGTCGTTCACAAGGTATAGTTAATATGTTTGGAGACCCAGATGAATATTTTGGTAGGTACAGTGGCGGCATAATTCCAGTAGGTAGATATTCAACAGTTGGTGAAGCAGGTCCAGAAAAAGTTATGTCTCTAAGAGGTGGTGGCTCAATGGTCTTCCCTAATAAAACAGGTGGAGGCGGAAATGGTATTACAGTAGATAATATGAATATCAACATCACAGGATTACCAGCAGACCCAATCACAGCTAGAAAAGTTGCCTTAAATATTAGAAAAGAATTAACTAAACTTGAAAAAGAGGGTAACGCAGGAACAGGATTGTTAAATAGATAATGACGGATAATAAAGATACAGATATTTTAAAACCTTGTGAATCAGATTTTAAATGTGGTAATTATTTTTATCATACAAAATATAGATACTGCGAGCAGTGTAGAGCAAAGGATGTATGCTAATGGCTAATACACATCAAGTAACAATAGGCCATTTAAGTTTTACCTCTCCAGGTTCTTTATCTTATAATTCTAGTGGTAGCGGTAGAAGTTATTCACTTAGTGGTATTCTTGCCCATACAGATTCATCTGGTATAGATGTAGATGAAAATAAATATATTAGAGATGAGCTAATGTCAATGGCTGCGTACGATTTAGTATATCCATTTTCATACACAGGTGATACTACAATGTCTGGATATGTAAAAGTAGAATCTGCCGATGTAAGTATTTCTAGATTTGCTGGTGCAGGTATCAATTATAATGTAAGTTTACAATGGTTAGGTAATCCAGGTGAAGTCAGATTTGAATCACAATTTTCTGGTGCTCTTATAGATAATGACCACAGTGTAACAAGTACTGATTCTCAATTTTTTACATCTCCGGCTGGAGCATTTTCTATTGACATACCTTCTGTAGGTACAGGTTCACCACCAGACCAAGAAGATAGAATAGCATCTTATGGAGACTCGACAGTTACATTAAAATATTTTAGCGGTTCAAATTTAAGAAACAATAATATAGAATTTGAATGTAACCCAGTAGATTATTTAAAAGGTGCTGTAAAAGTTTCTACAAATGGAAAAGTTAGAAACGGTCTTTATAGTCCAAACACGAATGTAGACCAAGTAGTTTTAGAAAATGGTTTAGTTAAATTTGAATTAACAAATAGTAATACTGAATCTAGATTTACAACATCATTGTGGGAAAACGATGATTGGAGAAGTCCTAAAGAGTATGCTGTATCTAAAGGAAGTTCACAAACTGAATGGGATGGATGGAATACTGTACAGATAATTAAAAATTATCCAGAATGTGCAACATTAAGATTTACTTCGCAAGCAAATACTGATGGCAGTGGTAGGTTGACATTTGATGTATCTCTTAGAAGAGGAGCAAGATATTTTAGTCTTGTTGTATCTTCTTATGGTACAGCTGATGAAATAAGAATAGAGAGAACTACTACAGAGGCAGCTACAGCAGGAACTGGTTACATAACCTCTTCTACTAATGACTCTGAAGGTAATTTTTATATTCTTGGTTCACCAAACACCTTTAGTTCTAATACAACTGATGGTGGAATTTACCTTACTGCTACACAGATGAAAGCATTTGTCGGATATGTTCTTGACGGTACTTCAGCTGCTGGACAAAATACTGCAGATAATATGAGAGATTCATATCTTGATTTTGTTTATGAGCATGTAAGGTCAATTAAGTCATGAGTGTAAATGAAAAATTAATGGCTCCAGGCACATTTAGTGTCAATTTAAATTTAGAGCAAACACCTAACTCAATAGTAAACAAAATAGTACCTTGGGGAAACATTGTACTTACACCAACACGAGTACAAGCAGAAGAATTTACAGATGCTCAACTTCGTGATATGGCTAGGTATGTAGGTATTGTTACCGCTCAAGAAATATCAGAAGAAGGAATAGAAGTATCTGGAAAAGGTATTTTGGCCTATTTAGGAGATAGCGATTCTAGAGGTATGGTACTTGCAAGAAATGCGGGAACAGGTGCTGTTAGAAGTTTTAATAGAGATACTTTAGATGATGTAATTGATAGAAGTAGCTCTACACCTTATGGTATTTTAAGAGATGAAAGTGCTAATCAGAGAGCAGTAAGAAAAGGTACAATAACAGAAGTTTCTTTTGATGATACAGTACTTCTTTTAAATTATGAAGGTAATGATGGTGATACTACAACATCAGATGGTTCAGAATTTACATCTAATCAAGTAATAACATTTACCGGAACATCAGATATCTCAAGTGACCAAGCTAAGTTCGGTAATACAAGTCTTAACTTGACTACTGACGGTTTTGTTACAGTTGCTGATAGACCAGAATTAGATTTAACTTATCAAGAGTTTACAGTTGAATGGTGGGAATATAGAACATCATCTAGTGGTAATCCTACTGTATGGGCTAGAAACAATGACACATATGCACCTTGGATATTTGGTAAAGCTGTTTCTGGTAGAAATAAAGCATTCATTACACATGACGGACAAGGATATGGAACTGATGAAGACTTAAATATGGACATGGGTTCTATAGATTTGAATCAATGGAATCATTTTGCTATATCACATAAAGGCGATTTTTTTAGAACTTATAAAAATGGTGTACAGATAGCTGAAGTAAAAAGGCCAGAATTATTTGTTAGAGTTAGTTCTGATTCTTTACAAATTGGAAAAGGACAAGACGGAAACTTCTTTGAAGGTTATCTTGATGGAATGGTAATAACTAGAGGGACAGCAAAGTATTGGGACGCATTCACTCCTAGTACATCAGCTCCTACAGCTACTACAGCTAACAAAACTTATACTGGTAAACATTACTTAGAATCTGCATATAGGTCAATTAAAACTATTTGTACAGCTCTTGATGCAGAATTTAAAATGCAAAACGATGGAACTATTGATGTAGGACCTAGAAGTGCATTGTTTACTGGACACGAAAATAGTACACCAGAAGGAATGATTGTAAGAAGATTATCTGGTTCTGACCCAAATATCAAAGGTTATTCTGGTGTAGATTTAAGTACAGAATTTAATGCTGAAGATTATGTAAGTAGAGTTGAGCTAACTGCTTCACAAGTAGGTTCAACTATTAACTTAGGACAAGCAGATGCTAAAGATGTGCCTTATAAAGATTTATTTGGTAACGAATTAGAAAGAATACAGATACTTGCTGAAAATGATATACCAGACACTATGCGTGATATCAGAGCAGAAGCTTATTTAAATGAATATAATAAAATACAGAAAACTTTAAATGTAGGATTAGAAGATTACGATATATCTGGAGATATTGATGTTGGAGATATTATTTATGTCTACGACCCAGATGTAGGTTTTGAAGATACTGCAACAGATGCAGCTTTAGAAAATAGAGATAGATTTGAAATAACATATCAAGGCCAAATATTACATCCTATAAAAATTCGTGTTATGGGATTATCATTCCCTATATCAGATGATATGGGTGTTTTCTATCGTGATAAAGATGGTAATTACACAGACTTAACAGATTATGTAGTTTTTGAAACCGGAATAACACAAATAGAAGTTGGTGCAACTACTAAAACAATTAACCAAGATTTGAGAGCAACTGGTGCAATTATATCTGGAGGTTCTACTAATGAGTTTACCGTTCCAGATGCACCAACAAATTTAGCATCTGCTACAGGAAGCTATCAAGATGGTAGTGGTAGGCCTTTTGCTTTTGCAAGATTAACTTGGGATGAACCAACTAATACAGATGGTTCAAGAATTACTGACGGAAATATGTATCGTGTTAGATATAGGCAAGTTACAGATGTTGACGGTAATAACTTAATTGATAGTAATGATAATCAAGTTACTGATTACGAATATTTAACAGTAGCATTTGGAACACAAGCTGTAGTTATAAAAGGTTTAGGTCCTAGTAATACATATGAGTTTGGTGTTCAAGCGATAGACAACTCTGGCTTTTCTGGTGGTTATTCTATATTAACTGCAGTGCAGATGCCTGTCGATGCAACTGTTCCTCCTGCACCTGTAGCACCTACAGGAACTTATGGAGCAATAGCTTCTAATGCAGCACAAATTCAAATATCTCATAAATTAGCAGCTGCTGAAGATGCAGATGGTAATCCAATAGCATCGCCAACAAATTTTACCTTACCTAGAGATATCGACCACCTCAATGTTTACAGAAGTCAAGATTCCACTTTTACTCCTAGTGCAAGTACATTTGTTGGAGAAATACAAGCAAGAGCTGGACACATTGACGGAGAAATTACAGCTATAAATACTTTTATTGTAAGTACAGCAGGTACTTGGTATTACAAACTAACAGCAGTTGATGTTGTAGGAAATGAATCAGACCCTTCTACTGCGCAGCAAGCAGAACACGAGCTAATAACAAAAGAGTATATTGCAGACGCAGAAATTACTACTGTAAAAATTGGAGAAGCACAAGTAACTGATGCAAAAATAGATACTTTAACTGCTTCTAAGATTACAGCAGGAACTATTAGCGGTAAAGAAATAATTATTGATACCGATAGTGCTACTGACCCATTAAATCCAGTACTAGGAACAATACGAAGTGATAATTATGTTCAAAATACAGACGGTTGGATAATTAAATCTGATGGTTCTGTAGAGTTTGATTCTGGTACATTTAGGGGTGACATTACAGGTGCTACTGGAACATTTTCTGGAAGTTTATCTTCTGGAATTTCTATTAGTGCTCCAGTAATAACTGGTGGAAGTATTACAGGTACATCTGGCTCCTTTACAGGAGATATTTCTGGTGCTAGTGGTACATTTACTGGTGACTTATCTGGTGCAGATATTTCTGGTGGAACTATCGATATAGGTAGTGGGACTTTTGAAGTAGATTCATCTGGTAACTTAACAGCTACCTCTGGAACTATAGGTGGTTGGACAATAGGTTCAACAGACTTATCTTCTGGAAATATATCAATAGATTCAACAGGAAGTATATCCGGTAATTATTCTGCTAGTACGGGTTGGAGAATACAGTCAGATGGAAGTGCAGATTTTAATAATGTAAATGTAAGAGGTGACCTTTTAGGTGTAGAACTTAAAGGAGATTTAGACTTTAACGGTGGAAGATTAAGAACATCTACATCTGGAACAAGAATTGAAATAACAGATAATAATAATTTAGAAGGTGAAATAGATTTTATAACAACCTCTGGTTATACAGGAAAAATATCAGCTGCTTCTGGAACGCAATTTTTAATTGAAAACGGTGTTTTATCTGGAGAAATAAAACTTGCTTTAGGTTCTGCACAAGACGAAATAGAATTTCAAGCTACAAGAATAAACTTTTCTGACCCTCTCGGTTTCAATCCAATAATTGAAATAAATGGAGGTACAAATACAAATAAAGTATTAGGGGTAAATAGTAGTGGTAGATTAGAATTTCAAAGCGGTGGCGCTAGTCCATATTACACAAGTGGTATACAAATAAATGGTCTTCAAATGCAAGACGGTTACAACTTTGACATTGTAGGTAGTGGTGATATAACTGTTACAACTACAAGTAGCCCGTATAGAGCAACAATTAGTCACGATGATTCTCAACATTCATTTCCAACTTTAGGACCTTCTGGCGGTAATTATGGAAGTTCTGGAAATGCAGCAAGGCTAGACCATGGTCATATAGGAACAGGAATATCTCAAATAAACTCTCCATCAACAGGTCTATTTAGTGGCTATACTTTTAATAGCAGTACTGGGGCATTTTCAGTATCTACTATTACAAATCACGATGCTAGCTATAGTTTTAGAAATGTGTATCCTACTTCTGGTACTTCTTCTGATTTAGGTAATAACTTTGGTAATGGTAGATGGAGAAGATTATATACATTAAATTCGCCATCCGTTTCTTCAGATGAAAGATTAAAAGAAAATATTATTGATATTCCTTATGGATTAGACTACATAAATTCTTTAGAACCTAAACAATACAATCTTAAAAGAGTAATAGTCAGAGGTTGCAATACTTGTGAAATGGAAATAGATGAAGGTATTGATGAGTGTTGGAATTGCATAGAAAATGGTGACACAGCAGATATTGTTGATAATCTTGATGTGACAGGCGAAAAATCTGGTGTAGTAAACTTTGGTTTTACAGCTCAAGATTTAATTTCTACACCACCAGAACCAGATGTTGATATAGCTTTAGTAGATTACGATGAAGATTCAGATGAATATGGTGTTAGATACAATGAACTTATTGCACCATTAGTAAAAGCAGTACAAGAACTCTCAGCTAAAAATGATGAGTTACAATTAAGAATAGAAGCCTTGGAGGGATAATGCACGA
>Ga0208547_1001741_pt1 | contig 11868 bp, 18 predicted proteins | sample DEB08_DNA_5_FD_185501 | JGI IMG/M metagenome (GOLD analysis project Ga0208547, IMG submission 185501) | Aqueous microbial communities from the Delaware River and Bay under freshwater to marine salinity gradient to study organic matter... | ecosystem: Environmental > Aquatic > Marine > Coastal ... | reverse complement strand
CAACAAGTTAACGTGAGATGCAATATGAGCATCATGGTTTTGCTGAATAAACGCTTGCGCTGTTCCACCCATTAATAAAGTGCTGTTTTCCATTCCAGACTCAATCGGTTTAGGTTGAGTGTCTGGGGGTGGTATCAATAACGCATCAATATTATCTGTTCCTAACGCAGCATACATTCTGCGATAGGCCTCATACATACCATTTGGACCATGAATTTGCGGATTGGATTGAACCAATTGCATCATTTCTTGAGCCATAATAATTCTTTGGCTAGTAGAGAATATGTCTGGGTTAGAGACAGGGAATACATCTACTCTATCGTCAAAGTCAGCTTGTTTGATTTCCATCTGTCCGCCTGCTACAGCGTATGGATAAGACTCGGGCAAACTTTTAGCAAAAATATTTGCTAACAAATTAAACTCTTTCTTTTGACCTGCATGCAATCGCTTGTGAATAGCCGATAAAACTTTGGTTGATTTTTCTAACAAGGCAACCGTAGTTCCTACAGGTGCTTGAGAATTGCCTTCGCCTATATTAATTTCTGCAATAGAGGCAAATCTTTGGCCGCTTTGAACCAATAGACCTAACAAGGATAGCAAAGTTTGGCTTGGTTCTTTAAATGGCAAAGGTTGAATCGCATCTCGTAAAGATCCTGCGGGTGCATCCACGTCTCTAAACTCACCTGGTTGAATTGGAGAATCTTCGTCTCTAATTCTAATACCCCTAGTTTTAAAACCAGCTGGCAAATTAGCCAAAGTCCCAGCATCAATTAATTGTCTAACAATTGAAGTTGAGGCTTTGGATAAACCACCAATCATATGAGTTAAACCAAATCCGTAAAAACCTAAACCAGGCAAAAATTTAAAGTGAACAAAATATTCAATTTTATTTTTCATCGGGTCGTCTTCTTCAAAGTTTCTACGAATCGCTAAAATGTTTTCGCTGTTGCTGTCAATCGTTACGATATAAGGCAACTTAACTTCTGTATATTCACCCTCTGCATTCACATCTTCAAACCCTTCTAGGTCTAAATTACAATGAACTTCGTAAAGATTAGAAACTTCACCAGTATCGTAAGAGGGTTCCATTCCTTCTAATCTTTCTATTTCTTCTTTAACACCCGAAGCATCAGAAGAACTGTTGCCATCAGCAACTCTAACATCTCTATAAAAACCAATAGCTTGAAGTTTTTTAACTTCATTTTCTGGCATCTTAATTACGTGAGTAATTCTTGGGCAAGATTCTAAATCGGTTGTATAGTAAGGAACAATTAAATCTTCGGGCGCAACAAATTTTGAAACAGCTCTTTGTAAGTTTTCATCGTAATAAACTTTCTTAAAAGCAGAACCTGCTAACGGAAGATAGAATAACATTTGGTCTAAATCTTCATCGTACTCTTCCATTACGTGAATGATTTGATAATTCATAAACTCTTTCACACGTTGAGCTTGTTCTTCTGAAGCTGCGCTGTATTCGCCAACGACTTGAGTTTTAACTGGGCCTTGAGCTGGTAATAATTCTTTGTAAGCTTGCGCTTGGAATTGAGTAACACTTTCGCCAAGCAACGGATGAATAACACCACTCGCACCCTCGAAAGGTTCAGACCTAACATCATCAAACTTCATACCTAAATATTTCAAGCCATCGGTATAAGTTTTTTCCCAATCTTTTCTAGCCGCTTTATCATTTTCTATTGCAGCTGTTAGTTCAATATAAATTTTACTAAGCTCAGACTGAGAAACAACTTCTGCTAAGTTTTCGCTAAAACCAACGTCGCCCATTTCTTCTTCCATCTCGCCCAAAATAACTGAGCCATCGTCTTGATACTGAACCCCTTCTTCGTCCAAACCTTCTAAGATTTCAATAATCTCATTATCAATATCTTCGGTTGACCGTTCAGTTGTCATATCTTGCATGTCTTCTACTTCTTGAGCAGGATCGGGTGTTTGTCTTTCTATTGCCATCAGTAATAAACTCTCTGTCTAGGTTCGCGTTCTTCGTCCTCGTAATCACTATCTAAGTTTACAAAACCGCCTTCGCGGAATCGCATCAACGCTTGAGTCATAGTATCACATAAATCATCGTGAGCTCCAAACGGAAATGATGCACATTCTTCAATCATATCTTCGGCAAATGCCATGTTCGGGGCATACACCATACCAGATTCAAAGATAGGAGCAACCGAGTGCATTCTAGTTGTTTTATCATGACCCCTTGTTGGGGAGTAATTTACCACAGGTATGCCCATCCTTCTAAGCTCATGAGTAAGCGGCGTACCACTTGCCTTGGCTTCAATCAAAACCATATCGGTTTCCCAGTATTGATACTCGCGCATCGCTATTTCTTTGAGTTCAGGGAAGTCCCATCTGCCTTTTTGACAATCTAATAATATGACGCAATCGGGCGAATCTTCGCTGGGTCTAAATACACCCCAAGTTGAGATAGCTGAGAAGTCAGCCGTTTCTTTTTTAGAAAATGCTGTATCGTAAGACTGCATAATGTATTGAACCGAAGGTAAAGAATCATGTTTCCATCTTTGCCACCAGTCGCGTTTGATAATCGAACCCTCTTCAGCAGTCGGCGTTTGCATCCACTGAGCATTCCACTTCATTCCTGGCAAAGATGCCTTAACTTTTTGCAATTCTTCTAACGCCCAATACTCGGGCCAAAGAGGCTTTTCAGTATCTGGGAAAATAGCAGGGAACTCTATTACTTCCCATTGGTCAGCCAAAGGTTCTTTCTGCGCTTCTAGCAACTTGGCTGTCAAGTCAATCGAAGACCAGCGCGTCATCACTATTACAATTGCACCTTTTGGCTGCAAACGCTGGCGAGGTCCAGACGTGTACCACTCGTAGGCAGACTCTAACGCATTTGGCGAAAGTGCATCCTGCTCAGAATGCGGATCGTCGATGATTAGTAGATCCGCACCCCGACCAGTTACAGCACCACCCACACCCGCTGCAAAATACTCTCCACCCTTATTTGTTTCCCAACGCCCTGCTGATTTATTATCAGCCTGCAAACTGACGTCGGGAAAAACTTGTTTGTATTCTTTTTGATCCATCAAGTTACGCACTTTACGACCGAACCTAACGGCGAGTTCACCCGTATGGGTCGTCTCCATTATTTTCATTTTCGGTTTAAGTCCCATCACCCAAGACGGAAAGAAGGTCGAAGCAAACTCAGACTTAGTATGTCGAGGTGGCATGTTAACAATCAAGCGATTGATCTCACCTCTAGCAACTTGTTCTAGCTTTTCGGCAAATATCTGATGATGACGACCGCAGACAAATTCTGGCCACATGTGATTGACGTAACTCAAAAAAGAATTTTGACACTCATCTTGCGTTGAGTAACCGTCTTGCTTCTCTAAAAGCAGCAGGGCTTCTTTGAGTTCAGCCTCTGTAAGTTTGGAAAAATCCATTTATTTGCTTTGGTATATTTTTCTAATTTTTTCTTCTATATCATTCAGCTGTTGATTAAATCTTTTGCCGCTTTTAATTGCAGCATTCATCATATAGTTTCCTTGAGCACTATCTTTTGGATCGTACTTAGATGCTAAGTCTTGTCCTCTTTTATAATTTTGTTCTTGCTTTTTAATTAATTCCCTAAGCTTGTTTCTTTTAGCAAACAAAGGCTTGAGTTGCATTTTTATTGGAGTAGAAATAACTTTTAATTTTTTAGTTGGATCAGCCATCATCATCGCAAACTCATCCAACGGATTAGGTTGATACCGTTCCATTATCGGATTGAATGGTTCGATTGAACCGACGTCGAAAGTACCCTCTGGCGCTTCAGTTACAGGAGCTGACTCCGTTAGCATGTCAAGCGCTGATTGTAAGTAATTAGCTTCGCCGCCATTATACATTCCTTGTCTCTTTATATATTCTTCAGAGCCAAGATTTATATCAACTGGACTGCCTTTATTTTTTCTTTTAGCAGCTAAATTTCTAGCAATTGCGTAAGGTCTTAAAAAAAATGAACCGTAGCTGCTTTGTCCCTTTCCTTTGCCATACTCAAAATCATATTGGTCTTGAACTGAATAAGTGTCGTCTTCATTTGAAACTATCTCTGCTTTGCCAATAGTGGTTTTCATACTATAGTTTGGATCTTTTAATTTTTTTGCAAGCTCAATAACAGACAAAGGATCATCAAAAACACCTGGAAAATCTTGTACATATTCTTCGTAAGAATATGTTTTTGTTTTACCGTCTGGCGCTTCAAGGTTTAATTTTATTTCTCCTCTTTCCCAAGCGTTAAGTCGTTCTTGAGTGTGAACTTCTTTGCTCGCAGGGTTGCCTCTGCTGATATCAGAATAGTCACCTGTTTCATAATCTGGATAAGTAATTTTATTAGAATCGCTGTAACGAGAAGGGCTAAAATTTGGATCGTTTAGCTTTTTATTTGCTATATTATATAAAACATTAAGTTCAGCATCAGTTAAATCATTTTCATTTAATTCACCTTTGCCGCCCATCATATAATAAGCATATTGTTTGACGTTAATAGGGATAAAAGGAAGAATATCTCTAAAGACACTTAAATCTTCATATTCGGCCTGTTTACGAGATCTTTCTTCTGGATCTTTAATTTGGTCTATTTGACGCTGAATTTCCTCTGCGTAAAAATTAGACATGTTAACTAAGCTAGTTGTTCTAGTTCTGCTCCGATACCATCTTGAGGCATCGCTTCAGCTTCTGCCATTTCAGCTACAAGTTGAAGGACAGTACCAATATCTTCATCGTCGAGCCCTTGCTCTCTGAGGAACATTATTACCTCTTCTTCACTTGCACCTTGCTGAATCATTTGGACAACCATCATAACAAGCTGATCGATCATCTCCATTTCTGGAGCCATCTGCTCTAAGTCTTCCATAGCTCCAGCTTCCTCAGAATCCATACCGCCTAACATGGCATCTATTTCATTTTCTTGAGTCATCATTTCGCCTCCTTCGGCTTTAAGTTGAACTCCTCGTCCCTTTAATATATCTGCTTGAGTAACCTTACCATCGCCTGTTAGGTCGGGGAAGTCGCCGCCGCCTGCTAGTTGAGGCATACCATTCATTATTTCTTGTATTCTTTTTTGAATGGCAGCCATTTTAGCAGATGTATTGATAACGGCTTGGTCGTCGTTATAGGATCGGTCTAAACGCAATTGTTCTTCTAAATTTTTAAGTTGAGATTGCAAGCTAAATAATTCTCTTTCAAGCGAAACATCTTCGCCTGCTTGCATCATCATACGTGGCTCCATATCTTGCATACCACTCATACGCATTTGAGGCATCATTCCAATAGGTGCGACCTCTGGAAGATCTTGAGTCATCGGCATGTCGCCCATCGGTAGACGCTCTAAAGCTGAAATGTCTATTTCTGCTTTTGGTATAGGTTGAGGCATTTGTAAGCGAGAGCTCATTATTGTACCGTCTTCATTTCTTATAGGCATGGCTCTCATCCTGCCATCATCCGTAATCATATCTCTAACAAAAGGATTTGGCCTGCTTGCCATCTGTCTAAACTTATCCAAAGTTTCTTGATCGGGCATTCTTTCTGCTCTTGGTATAGGTTGGGGCAACCTTCCGCCAGCAATCATATCCTCTAAAGGAGTTCTTCTTTTTGGTATTCGCAATCCAGTTAAAAAAGATCTACGAAAATTTCCAAGTTCTTGAGGCATCTCGCCTCTAAAGCGCATGTCTCCTATATTGGGTTGAGGTAATCTTCCGCTAGTAATCATATCTTCTAAGGGGGTTCTTCTATTTGGTATCCTCAAACCAGTTAAAGCTGATCGTCTTCCTCTAGAAGGCATCCTAGATACTTTCTTTCGCATGTTGTTTCTTATTTTACTTAAAAATCCCATATCGTTTCCTCGGTTGACTTATTCTAACATCCATTTTTTATCTTTTAAATTGTCCTGGAATATCATACATTTGGTTGCTCATATCATATCCAGGTATGTTGGTTGTAGGTAATGTATTGGGTAATTTATTAGTCTTTGGAGTGTATGCACTCATATCAAATGTTTTTGGTATGTTTCTATACTCAAAGGCTGTTGGATGTTCCACACGTCGTTGTTCGTTTGTAGTTAAAGCTTCAAATCTTTCTTCGCCTGTATTTGGATCTACAATCGGCTTGACAATCGGCTTGATATCAGTAGGTGCTGTTACTGGCGCTGGCGCTGGCGCTGGCGCTGGCGCTGGCGCTGGCGCTGTTTGTAAGCTTGATATCTGCGCTTGCAAATCTGCAATTGTTTTATCTCTTTCACCTAATTGCGTTTGATACTGAGTGCTTTGACCTGTTAATTGATCTAACTGAGACTGATAATCTCCAGCTTGAGCTTCTAAAGCTTGCGCTTGTTGCTCAGCAGCTTGAGCTCGAATCGTATCTTGAGCCGCAATTGCTTGATCTCTTTCTGATAAAGCAGAGTCTCTTGCGCCTGTTAGGCTATCTATTTCACCTTGCAAGCTGCCAATCTGGCCTTCCAATCCGCTAACAATACCAGATCTTTCTTCTAGCATTTGTTGCTTCATTCCTTCTAGCGCTTGCACCTGATCTTCAGCTGCTTGCGCTCTAATATTGTCTTGCTCAGCAATTGCTTGATCTCGCTCAGCTATTGCTTGTTGCTGAGCCGCCTCTATTTCTTGAATCTGACCCTCAAACTGAACCCTTTGCTCTGCGGCAACTTGTTCTGCTGCGGCTACCGCATCTACGCCGTTGGCCTCTGCCTCGGCAACAGACTGTTCTAATTGAGCTGTCAATTCTGCTCGTTGAGCATCTAAAGCAGCAATTTGTTCTTCTATAGCTCGCTGACTCATTTCATCTTGTTGTAAGAAAGCAGCTTCTAAATCTTGACCAAGTTTATTTTTTTCGCCTGTTAATTGCTCAATAGAGCCTTGAAGTTGGTTGACCCTATCGCCAAAAAATCTTTCGGTTTCTGCGAGTCTTTGGGTAAAGTTAGCGCCTAAGCTAGAAATATCTTCAAAAGGTCTAGCTGTATCTAAAACATTTGCTGACTCTTGTTCTGACAAAGGTTTTGGAGATGGTCTAAATAATTCTAAAGATGGCAAATCAATTGGAGCGTAAGAATCTATATTAAAAGAAGAATCTTCTGCCGCAAAAGAAGGTAAATTAATTGGGCCCCTTACATCAGAGCCTGCTTCTGGTAAATCTAAAAAAGAATAATCTGTATCGAATGGAGTTGCCATACGCCATATCATACCACCCAAAAGTTTAAAAAGTATAGAAAAATTTAGGGGGGTATGGGTACCCTTTTGTTTATTTGGTTTTGTTTTGGGGAAAAAATGTGGATAACTTTTTCGTCTCAGGATTTTTTTTGGCTGGAAAAAATTTTTTTAGGGGCAGGTAAAGTAAAGATCTTGGAGAAGATAGATTGAACGAAGTGCAAAAATACCTTACCTGCAAACGAATCATATCCGACAAGATTCAAAAAGGCAATCTTTAGATATGAGAGATTGAGTATGTGTTTTATTGTTCTTCTCTGCCTTGTACGGAGTCCCAAAATACAATATGGGGTGTACCCTTTTGTTTTATCCCCGTTTCGTTTACCCGTTTCATATCGTATAGAGTCACTTATTCAAGACAAAAAAAAGGCGGGTTTCCCCGCCTAGTTCCCGACAATTAATTATTAGCTAAACAACCTTTATTAAATGTTCTTGCCCTTGCTTATATTGAATATAATCTTTGGGCGGGTAAACAAAAGCATTTAATTCTTTAGAATATAGATACTCAATTTCATTTAACGCTGTTTTAAAATCTTCGGGATATTCTAAAAGTAAAGAATATATTTCTTCTATAAAGTTTCGAGCCATTATAGTTTTTATATACTGAACCATATCAAGATTATTAGTCTCATTATCATAGTAGTTAAATTCTCTATCGTACGATAAATCCATTTAAGCCACCTCGCCGAATCTAGCTTTTACTTCTAGGTAATCGGGTTGTAAATATTCAAGTTCGCTTGAACCTTTTTTAAGTAAGGCTCGGCGAATACATTTACCATCAATATAAAAGCGGTATTCTCTATCGCCATTTTCTAATTGACGGTGAGTGGTAGTATGCTTTAAGAATGTGTGCGAGTTGCTCGAACTCGTACCTACTCTTACTTCAACTTCGCCCGTATCTTTCACCCCGTAAGATTTACCGCTTTTATAAATACAAGCGGTTATAATATTCCATATTGGATACTGTCTCATTTTAAACCCCCTAATATTTTAGCTACTCTCTCAAGATCGCCAAGGGATAATTTATTAATAGCGTCAGTATTAATTAAGCTACCATCTTGCCAAGCGTTTAGATTATTTCTATCAGCTAATTCATTCCTTGCAAAATTTGCTAATTCGCTATCGTTTCCTTTTCGCTGATTAACAAAGTTTTGCAAAGTTTCATTATTCATATCAAGTACCTTTTGTTTGGCTTGATCTAAAGTCATACTGTTATTCATTTTTTATTTTCCTATAAATGCCCTTGCGGGTAAGCAAATTATAGCAATTAATAGGCCTCTTTTCTACTTTTTGTCTATTCAGCTACTTACATCATTCGGAGCTGTAATTTTTCCAGATTTATAAAATTCCAGGGGAAAAGATTTTTTATTCTTGGCCTTATTAGTTCTAATCTTTTACGGATCTAAACCTTTTCTCTCTTTCTATTATATCCCGACCACCCGACCCCCGACATTCTAGTTCTAAGTTCAAACCCGACCCCCGACATCCCGATAGTTTTGGTTCAAACTTGAACCCGACACCCGACAATCCCCAAATTTTTAAAAGGGAAAGCCGAGCAACAAGGGAAATGCTATTAATTTCCAGATTTTGCCACCTATAGAAGAAAAGCAGTTAAATACTTCTACAATTTGTATCTTTTTGCTATAATTAAGGGGTAGCGAAAGCTACCATTTAAAAGGAAATAAAATATGAATATAAGCAAAGAAAGTAAAAAGACTTTTGACGATTATTACCAACAGCTTATCGGTTATAAAATCGTTAGTTATAAACTAGATGATGAGTGCGAAGATATAGAACCATTCCCAACATTCATTTTATCCCACCCAAGCAAACCCACTATTAAAATTGATGTGTCGCAAGACCCCGAAGGAAATGGTGGTGGTTTCTTGTTTCAAGAAATGTTGAAGAAATCGGAGATAGTCAAATGAATACAGCAATAATGGATAAACTTTACGAAGAAAATGCTTTAGCGAAAAAGCATAATCTTGATAATTACCATTCGGGGGGTGGTTGTTTTCATTTAGCTTACTTTACAAATGTAGAGGGATTGATGTGGTTGATAAATGATATTGACGAAAGCAACGAACCAAGTATGGATTATCCAACAAATGAAAATCAAAGATGTATGTTTGGTCTTGATCTTTGTTATTTGGAAGATGATGTTCAAACTGAGCAGATAGTTGAAATCTTGCAAAAACATAATCTAATGACTATTGACAACTCTTACGATCACCCATTTTTTTACGACACTTTTAAAAGTGGAGTTAAGAAAATGAAAGCAATAACCAACGAAATCAATAGCTTGAAATCTCATACGGGATTAGGTGAAAAATTTGTAGTTATTTGGAATAGAGAATCTTACGGAGAAGTTGAGCCTAGAATTATCACCTTCAATGATTTTGTAAATGACGGAATCGGTGGAGAGTGGAACATTGACGAGGACGGAGAATTTACTCTTAACCATTTAAGAAATCTAAAACTAGGTGAAACACTAGAAGTCTATTCGCCTATCGGTTGGGATATTAAAGTAATTAAAATCAAAGAGGTGTCCTAATGGAAGTTAAAGAATTAAACAAGAAAATATTAAATGGATTGTCTAATGAAAGGAAAGCTGAATTAGATAATTATTCACAAGAAGAAATTAATTTTCTTTGGAATGTTTTTACACAAGAAGAAACAAATTACATAGAGAGGGTAGATATGAATAAATAGTTAAATAAATCCCACCTTAACAACCCTCTCTTTTGAGGGTTTTGGTGGTATAAGCAACCCATTTTTTTAGGAGAAGATAATGGAAAGACCAAATACTAAACCCGAACTCAAAGAGTTCAAACTTAGACGAACAACCCATACATACGAGTACTGTTATGTAATGGCTACCGATTGGGAAGATGCAGAAGAACAAGGCAACTACCAAACCCAAGAATGGGAACAAGAAGATAGCCGATCAGAAATTGATGTTGAGGAGTGCTAAATGATTACAGATGAACAAGTAAAAATTTGGATAGAAAAATTTGATAGCAACGATACTACAGATTTAATAACAGATATTCTCAATAACAAAATTAAGTTGGAAGTTATGTCTGATAGTGTTTTTGCCTATTGGACGGGTGAAATGGAACTAGCCGAAAGGTTATACAAAGAAATGTGGAGAAAATAATGGATAAATTAAAAGTTGGAGATGTTGTCTCTTGGAGACATTCTTGGGGAAGGGAAGAACCCAAAAAAGCTACTATCGAATCAATACAGTTGAACGAGGAAAATAATAGCAAATTTGGAAAACTTGTTGATAGTGTTGATTGGGAATTAGCAGAAGATAGAAATATCATTGTTTACTTTTCCGACCAAAATAATTGGGCGTGGGGATTTCAAATAAGACCACTAGGAGAAAAACATGACTAAAGAAATAATTGTGAGCAACGATTGTTGTAGCTACAAATTAGTTGGAAGTTGTCTCTTATACAATGACGGACAATCAACGGGATGTGATGAGTGGGGTGAAGTCCAATTATTTGAACACTTTTCTAAAGGTGATATTGACTATATGAAAAAACAATTCAAGCAAGATTTTTGGATTGGTTGTGGTCAATTTGGAAATTGCCAAGACCAATTAATTGATACGGATGATTTGGTGGAGTTTGCAAAGGAAAGAGTCAAATGAAAAAAGTTCTAATAGCTTGTGAGTATAGTGGTTCTGTAAGAGACGAGTTTTTGAAACTAGGTTTTGATGCTCACTCTTGCGATCTTCTACCTTGCGAAAGCAAATACTATACCAACCCCGACAGACACCACCAAGGAGACATCCTAGAGGTTCTTAATCAAGATTGGGATTTGATGATTGCTCACCCACCTTGTACCCATTTAGCAGTAAGTGGAGCAAGGTGGTTTACCCAAGGGAAAAAACCTTGGTCTTTACAAATTGAGTCTCTTGAATTTGTAAGAAAACTCTTAGATGCAGATATTAAACATATTGCTTTAGAAAATCCTGTTAGCGTAATTTCTACCAAGATCAGAAAACCCGACCAAATTATTCAACCATTTCATTATGGCGATTCAGTTAAAAAAACTACTTGCCTTTGGTTAAAGAATTTACCCGACCTTATCCCAACTGATATTGTCGAACCCGAAATGGTACTAATGAAAGGCAATAAGAAAATGAGTAAATTTCATTATGAAACTTTCAAATTGCCACCTAAAGAACGAGGTCATGCTAGAAGTAAAACCTTTGAAGGAATTGCTAAAGCTATGGCTAAACAATGGGGTGATTATATTACCCAAAACAATGGAGAAAAATGATGAAGAATGAATACAACAATGTAGCAATAAGTAGGATAACTTTTTTTAAGTTTGATGACGAAGGCAACGAACTTGAAAACGAGGACGGAACAATTAAAGAATTTAAATTGAAACCCGTTAGATTTAAACCAATAGAATATCTTTGCGAAGATTTAGACCCCGAGTATTTAGTAGAAATTAAAGGAGAAGAAAAATGAATAAAAATCAAAACCTGAAACTAATAAAAATCCCGACAAATGGCTTAACTTCGTTAAGGGTAAGGCTTGGGTTGGGTAAACAAAACGCCTTAGAGAGCATCTCAGAAGGTCAATTTTTTAAAAAGGAGAAGAATAATGGC
>Ga0208547_1001738_pt1 | contig 11882 bp, 17 predicted proteins | sample DEB08_DNA_5_FD_185501 | JGI IMG/M metagenome (GOLD analysis project Ga0208547, IMG submission 185501) | Aqueous microbial communities from the Delaware River and Bay under freshwater to marine salinity gradient to study organic matter... | ecosystem: Environmental > Aquatic > Marine > Coastal ... | reverse complement strand
AAAAAGGTTAAATTAGATCTTGAAGTTGATACAAGCGTAAAAGATTTAGGGCCTAATCCATATGCTAAAATCATACACATGGCAAGAGCAATAGATGCTTGGAGAATATTCCCTCGTATCTTTATTACAGTTTATATTATCTTACTGTATAGAGTTGTAATTTGGTACATGAATTTACCAGATCCAACTATGGAACAATCAGGTTTGGTCAGTATCGTAGTTGGTGCTGGCGCAGCATGGTTTGGTTTATATACAGGATCCAGGTCAGGTAAAAAGTAGACTAAACACCTATAAGTAGTAGTATGGCTGACTACTACGACATTTTAGGTGTTTCAAGAGATGCTTCTGCAAAAGATTTAAAAACGGCTTTCCGTAAACTAGCGGCAAAGCATCATCCTGACGCAGGTGGTGATGCTGAAAAGTTTAAAGAAATAAACGAAGCATACAATACACTTAAAGACCCTCAAAAGAAACAAATGTATGACCAGTATGGAACCGCAGATCCGCAACAGATGGGCGGCAATCCTTTTGGTAATTTTCATTTTGAAGGAGATGTGCAAGATCTTTTTAGTACTATGTTCGGGCAAGGATTTGGTCGGAGAACACAATTTAGAAATAAAGATATTCGTATAGGCTATAGAATATCATTCATAGATGTTTACACTGGTACAGGTGCTACAATTTCATATAAACTTCCAAGTGGTAAAACTGAAATAGTAGATGTAAAAATACCTGCAGGTGTAAAAAACAATGATCAAGTAAGAATAGAAGGATATGGCGACAACAGCATTCCTAATGCTCCTAGAGGTAATCTAATAATACAACTTGCAATAAACAATCCTGCAGGTTGGCGTAGAGATGGTGATAATATATACACCGAACGCACAGTAGATGTTTTTGACCTTATGCTAGGTAAAAAAATTGCTATTACTACTCCTGAACAAAAAAATATTTCTTTAAATATACCTGCAGGAACAAATAATGGAGTAACCATGAGTATAACAGGTCATGGCTTGCCCCAAGTAAATACAAATAGAAGAGGCAATTTGTATGTTAAAATTAATGCAATTACGCCTAAACTAACCAAGGATGAATTAACAAAAATTCAAGAGATAAAAAATGGAATTGATTTACGCACCTAACGAATGGTTACAGAAAACTGTAAAACCTTTTGATTTTGATAAAATTGATGCTGTTGAAACTGCACAGCAAATGGTAGATATAATGGAAAAACATAGAGGTATAGGAATAAGTGCTAATCAAGTAGGACTTGATGCACAGATATTTATTATTCAGCCTACACGTCATACAGAAATTAAACATGCGTTTGCTGTAATCAATCCTGTAATTTTAAAAATATCTCAAGAAACCGAATTAGCAAAAGAAGGGTGTTTAAGTCATCCTAATTTAATATTAAATATATCGAGACCTAAGAAATTGGTAGCACAGTTTCTTGACGCAGATGCAAAAGAGTGTATACTAGAACTTGAAGACTACGATGCTAGATGTTTTTTACATGAATATGACCATCTACAAGGCATTGAATTTACAGACAGAGTTTCTAAAATGAAATTAGATATGGCAAAGAAAAAGAAAACAAAACTTGAAAAGAGGATTTTAAATGGTTGAACCTAGCAAAGAACTAGCGTTGGTATTTGATAAAGCACTTGCAGATGCAAAAAAACTACAACACGAGTATGTTACTATTGAACATTTGCTTTTTAGTATGCTTTGCAGTGATACATTTTATGGCACCTTAAAAGGATTTGGTGCTGATGTTGATTATATCAAATCAAATCTAGAGCATCATTTAAAAGATAAATGTGATGAAATTAAGGTAGATGTAAAAAAATATAAACCTAAAAAAACACAGGCAGTTGAACGTGTTTTGAACAGAGCATTTACTCAGGTTTTATTTGCAGGTAGACAAACTATAGAATTGTCTGACGTAATGCTAAGTGTTATGTCTGAAAAGAAATCAGTAGCGAACTACTATCTAGAACAAGGCGGGATTAATCGCGAACAGTTTGCAGATTATGTAAGCACTGAACTAGAAACTAGTTTTGAAGATGAAGAACTTTCTGGACAAGGACAAAAAGCACTAAGACAATTTACTACAGACCTTAATTCTGAAGTTAAGAAAAATAAGATTGATCCAGTAATTGGTAGAGCTGATGAATTAGAAAGCATTGCTCTTGCTCTTGGACGAAGAAACAAAAATAATGTTTTATTAGTTGGTGATCCCGGAGTTGGTAAAACTGCTATTGCTGAAGGTTTAGCTTGGAACATAGTTAACGAAAATGTACCAAACTTCTTAAAAGAATACAGTGTTTATATGTTAGATATTGGAAGTATGCTAGCAGGTAGTAAATATCGTGGCGACTTTGAAGAACGTTTTAAATTAGTTCTAGCAGGATTAAGGAAAAAAGGCAAAACTATTATGTTCATAGATGAAGCACACATGATTAGTGGTGCAGGATCAGGTGGAGGATCTAATAGTGCTAATGATCTTGCTAATATGTTGAAACCTGCATTAAGTAAAGGTAATATCAAAGTTGTTGCAAGTACAACCTGGGAAGAATATCGCAAGTACTTTGAAAAAGATCGTGCTTTAATGAGACGTTTCCAACGTGTAACGATTGATGAACCTACTCCAGATGTTGCAAAAGATATACTACAAGGTATAAAAAAATATTATGAAGACTATCATAAAACAACTATCACAGATGAAGCAATTGAAAGTGCTGTTAAATTAAGTACAAAATATCAAAGTGATAAAAAGTTGCCGGATAAAGCAATTGATCTTATAGACCTAGCTTGTAGTAGATTTAATCTTAAAGAAACAGACACCGATAAAATTGTCAATGAAGAACAAATCCAATTTGAGTTAGCAAAGGTTATCAATTTACCTGCAGAACAGGTTGCTGAAAAAGAAACAGAAAATTTAGCAAACCTAGATAAAAATATTAAATCAACTGTGTTTGGTCAAGATGAAGCAATTGATGATCTAGTAGATAAAATTCTTGTTGCACAGGCAGGGTTGAAACCTGAAGACAAACCTGTTGGTTCTTTTATTTTTATGGGTCCTACAGGAACAGGTAAAACTGAAACGGCTAAAGCTCTTGCTCATAACCTTGGCACTAAATTAGTAAGATTTGATATGAGTGAATATCAAGAAAAACATGCTGTGGCGAAACTAATTGGATCGCCTCCAGGCTATGTAGGTTACGAAGAAAATAATGGACTGCTAATTACAAAATTACAGGAATCACCTAATTGTGTACTACTACTTGATGAGATTGAAAAAGCTCATCCAGATGTTTCACAGATACTGTTACAGATTATGGATAATGGTAAAATCACAGGATCAAATGGTAAAGAAGCAGATGCAAGAAATTGTATTTTGATATTGACTACTAATCTTGGTGCATCTGAAGCTGAAAAGAACACCATCGGCTTTACTGAAGATAGTGATTATGATTATGAAGACACAGAATTGAAAAACTTTTTTGCACCTGAATTTCGTAATAGATTAGATGGTGTTGTAACCTTTGGACGATTAAGCAAAGAAGTAATGCTTAAAATTGTTGGTAAATTCCTAGTAGAACTTAAACAACAAACAAAGGATAAAAACATAGAAATTACTATTGCAGATGAAGCCCTTGACTACCTAGTAGACAAAGGATTCAACAGAAAAATGGGTGCAAGACCATTACAGCGTGTAATTGACAAAGAAATCAAACGACCGCTATCAAAAGAACTACTGTTTGGCAAATTGAAAAACGGCGGAAAATGTAAAATTAATGTTGTTCAAGGAGAGATTAAAATTGAATATGATTCCTTCGAAACTGCAACTGTATGAAGTTAACAAACTATTTTACAATAGATTTGCCTATTCGCTTACACTATTAAATAAATTAACTTGCATATTTAGAAATAAAAACTTTAAATATGCAGGTTCTACTCTTGACAAAATACAAGCACAGTACGAACAGGGTGAACAGTTATTGTTTACTACACAACTAAGACAAACACCTATTTCAGAATCACACTTTCTTGATGCTAAAACTGTGTACAATGAATTGACAAGAAACAGGGACGATTATCTTATTAGATGTGAAGGAAGCACACTAAACATTTACACAAATGATAAAGAATGGTTAATAAGTTTTGGTAATAAATTAAAAAATGCAACTAGTTGGCATCAGCCAAAAGAGAAATATATTCAATTCCTAAAAGAGAATACAAATACTATTATAGTAAACACTGATTTTCCTTATAATTTTAAAGTTACATTTAATAATTCTACAGTTAATCCTACATTAGCAGATTGGCTACAAAACAATAGTGATAAGGTTAAAAGTTCACGTTTACTACAAGAGGATATTAGAAAAAGCGGATACATCAATGGTCGTTATGTTTTTTGTACAAGCGAAAACGTTGTAATGCTTTTAAAAATTATCGCAGGAGATTCTATACAGAAAATAGATAAGCTAGTGCATAAGCAAAATATTGATAAATAACATTATGCCAGCAAGTAGTGAAACATTTAACTTTACAGTAAGCGGAACTAACGTAGCACAACTCACCCACCCCGGTGATAGTACTACAGAAACCCGCACAGCAAACAAGCTCAAAGGCGATGGGTATTATGGCCGCGCGGATGGGTTACACACAGTTCAATATAATGTTGCAGGTTTTATTGGAAAAATAGTTGTACAAGCAACACTTGCAGTAGATCCTGCAGAAGCAGATTGGTTTACACTTTCTGCTACAGAACATGAAAGCACTGCAACTGAAACAAATGAAAGTGATGGTAGTTTTATCAAGAACTTTACCGGAAACTATGTATGGATAAGAATTTATGTGTATAATTGGTCCGATGGCACTGTTAATTCTATTATATTAAATCATTAGGAGGCACAATGGAACATTTTGTAAGAATAACAATGGAAAAAACAGACCAAATAGTTGAAGGATTAGATGAGTCAATTTTTCCAGAACATTACGTTCTAGAATCAGAACAAGGTGCTACAGTATATCATATTCCTTTGTCAAGAGAATTATCTGAAGAAGAAGCAGAAACGTTTGCTGATAAACTGTGTGCATACATGACAGAACAAGGTCATGATGATTTTGATATAGAATTTAGTACAGACGAAGAATATAACATAGATGAACAAACATTTGACGGTGATGACTTCTTTGAAGAATACGGTGTTATGTGGTTCAATGAAGATGATGAAATAGACGAAGCAGAATATCAAGGACGCAAAGTTAAACTAGGCAAGCCAATGCGTGGCGATGTTAAGAAGTTTAAAGTATATGTTAAGAATCCAAAAGGTAACGTAGTTAAAGTTAACTTTGGTGATCCTGACATGAAAATTAAGAAATCTAATCCAGCACGTAGAAGAAGTTTCCGTGCTAGACACAACTGTGATAATCCAGGCCCAAGACACAAGGCAAGATATTGGAGTTGCAGAAAATGGTAAAAGTTTTTGAAGTTACAGAAAAAAGAGATTTACCTTTTGACCTAGTTGACGACACTTGCGTTCATATGCGTAATGATCCTGTTTTTTACAGAAAAATTTATTTTCCGGCAATCAGTCAAATTGCTGATATGCAAAGAGAAGGTACAAACGATAACCCACAAAAAATTTTAATGCCTATGATAGAAAAGGGCATTACTGACTATTGTGCAAAATATAAAATTGCAAATCAGCCAGATGAGGTTTTTCGTGATGATGACCGCAAAGCAATCTTTGATAAAATTTACAAAGAAGAAATGGAACAGATTGAAAAAGGCGAATACAAGTGAGATTCTGGGAGATAAAGGAAGCAGCCATACAAAAAATTGTAGCTATAATGCCTGGTGGCTTTCATCCTTTTCATCCTGGACACAAAAGCCTTTATGATTGGGCTGTAAAAACATTTGGTAAAGAAAATGTTTATGTCGCAGCAACAGACGACACAAAAAGTAGACCTTTTCCTTTTGATGTAAAGCAAAAACTTGCTGGTATGGCTGGCGTCCCTGCAGATAGATTTATACAAGTAAAAAGTCCATTCAATGCATTGTCATATGAAAAAATTATAGGTGATCCTACTAAAACAAGTTTAATTTTTATAAGAAGTGAAAAAGATAAATCTAGTCATCCACTGCCAGATCAGATAAGAAAACGTGACGGCATGCTTGGTTATATAATTTCATTCAAAGATAAAAATCAATTACAACCTGCTGAAGCACATGCACACATGGCTTACGGACCTACTATAGATTTTAATTTTGCAGGTATGGATATAAACAGTGCTACAGAACTACGCAATACTTGGCCTAGTATGAGTGAAGAAGAAAAACACAAAGCCGCAGAGCTTATGTATGGATCAGGCCATAACGAGGCTGTGAAACTTTTAGACCAAGCTCTCGGAAACAATAATGAGGATCTATAATGGACATAGATACTTTAAAACGTCTTGCTGGTATAAACGAATTTAAAGGCTATACTCCTTACGAAGGTTCTAACATCAGTATTACAGGAACAGAAAAACGTAAAATAGAAAAAGAAAAAAATCTTCAGCCAGGTGAACTTAATTGGTTCAAACTTTGGTTCAGTAGACCATACTGGAAGGGTCAGGAATATCCTCCAGGTTTTAGGAGTCGTAAAAAATGAAGATATCTGACTTGTTAGAAGATGGTAGAATTGTTAAAGGTGTAAACACAACCCCTGATGTAGGCCCTAACGAAATTACAAAACAAGCAAAAAAGTTTGGCAACACTGTAGACAAAGACGGTCGCCCACCTACACTAAGCAAAAAAGTAAAAGGCAAGTCGACTAATGTGTTATTCAATTTAGGTTTAGCAGAAAGCAAGATGTCTAAGGAGTTATATAAACAACTTAAAATGGGTATTGAAGTTGAGATGGAACATACAGATAATCCAAAACTTGCAATGAAAATAGCAATAGATCATATCAAAGAAGATCCTAAGTATTATGATAAACTAAAATTTATTCACGATGAACAAGTAGAAGAAAAATGGAGTGCAAAGTATAAGCGTTCTATCAACTGTTCAAATCCTAAAGGCTTTTCACAAAAAGCTCATTGCGCAGGCCGTAATAAAAACGAAGCACAAGAACTTTCAAGTGTTAGTACAATATATGTGGACATGGACGGAGTGCTTGCTGACTTCTTTGGCGCTTGGGCAAAATTAATGAAAAAAGATCATTGGACTAAGATTGATGATATTATGCCTGCACTTCAAAAAATTAGAGACACAGAAAACTTTTGGCTTGATTTGCCACTTACAGTAAATGCTAAAAATTTATTAATGTTAATAAAAGACGTAAAAGGTGAATACAACATACTAAGTTCGCCACTACCAGATGATCCTAATTCAGAACCACACAAACGAGAATGGATCAAAAAGAACTTAAATTTCTTTCCTCCTAAAGATATTATCATTACACACGACAAAGCCAAATATGCTACAACAGAAGATGGAACTCCTAATATTCTAATAGATGATTATGGAGTTAATATACAAAAATGGGAAGCAGCAGGCGGCGTAGGATTTAAGCACAAAGATCACAAGTTTGAAAGAACTGCAAAAAATATCAAACAACATATGCAAGAACCTGTAGAAAGTTATACTAGAGAACAACTTCCGCAGTTACGTCAAAAAAATTTAAAAAACATTCGTCATACAATGGAATGGGTACGTGTAGAAGATTTAATTCCAGTACAAGAAGAACGCATTTTAGAAAATTTCAAACGTCAAGTTGATAGGATTGTTGCTGGAAAATATAACCCAATTATAGTAGACTGTGATAATAAAATAGTTAACGGTCATCATAGATATGAAGCAGCAAAACTAATGGGCTATGACGAAATGGCTGTTGCTAAATTACCGTTTACAATTCAGCAAATAGTAGAAAATTTTGCTGACGGTAAAAAAAAAGGTAAAAGCAGACCCGGGCGTGTAAAACGTGCTGGTGCTAGTTGTAAAGGTTCAGTTACAAGTTTACGCAAAAAGGCTAAAAATGCTAGTGGAGAACGTGCTAAAATGTATCACTGGTGTGCTAATATGAAATCAGGACGGAATAAATAGTATTATGAAAGTATTTGAAATTTTATCTAAACCTATAACAGAAATGACTGCTGGAGGCACAGGCGCAGGTAGTATAGCTGGAGCATTTGCAGGTGGCGGAAACGGCTTTGTAAACGGAGGTCCTGGCACGATTCAACGGGTTACTACTAAGCCAAAGCCAAAGAAGAAGAAAAAACCAAGCAAAAACACATAAATACTATATACGGAGAAAACAATGCGGCACGAAGAAATTAAAAAACAAACTAATGAAGGTCTAGCAGATATGGCTGATATGGCTGAACGAGATCATGAAGTTCAAATGGCTAGATCTGATCTGTACAAAATTGCAAAATATGCTATAAAATTACATGAAATGCTTAAAGGCGTTTCAGAAGCACAAGGTATTGAAGGTTGGCAACAGGCTAAGATTACCAAAGCCGCAGATTATATCAGCTCTGTATACCACAATCTAGACTATGAAATGAAATTTGCTGAACAGCAAGTCGAATCTGCTAAGAAATCTTCGTACAAAGACGGTCTAACAGCAATGTTAGAATCTAAGAAAAAATCAAATAAAGTTAAAGAAGATGCACCTACAATGACAGGTAAGCAAGCCGCTTTAAAAAAACAACAGCAAGCTGCACTATTAAAAAGTAAAACAACTGATTCTGGTATGGTAGATAGAATGAATGTTGTAGGCAAAGGTATGCAAGATAAAGTTAACAAAACTCAAGCCGATGCCGATAGTTTAAGCAGAGCAGCAGGTATTGATCCAAATCAAGTAAACAAAGACATTAAAAAAAGTCTATCAGGAAAACCAAAACTAAGAGACAAGTTTAGAAAGAAAACTGAATCAAAAGACGAACTTTGTAAAGAGTGTGGTAAGCCAAGTTACAAAACGCTAGACGAAGAAAAGCAAAAAGGTGTTGATGGCAAAGTATGCTGGAAAGGCTACAAGCGTATGGGCACAAAACAAAAAGGCGGCAAGACTGTAGACAACTGTGTAAAGGTTGGCTAATGCGTGTTCATCAAATCACAGAGTTAGACAAGAGAACAATTAAGAAAGCACACAAGACTGCTGACAAAATTCTTGACAAACCTAAAGCAAAATCAAACATAGCCAAGTGGGCAAAAGACAAAGGCATGGACCCAGAAGGTGCTGTGTATGCTATTGCTACGAATATGGCAAAAAAGAAAACCAATGAAGAAGGATTTTTAGATAAAGTTAAAGGCGCACTTTCAAGTGTAATGCCCAAGGATATGGATGATCTTGTTGCATGGGTAAACAAAAATCTTAGAAGTAAAGGCACTCAATGGATTTACAAGAATGTAGGCAATGAATTTGGTGCAAAGCATTTTACAAAATTTGATGTAGATAAAGCAATAAACATAGTAATGAAGCGAGGTTAATATGACTGACTTTTACAAAATGAGTTCTATGATGAAGCAGTTATTTCCTTCAAATCCTGAAGCAGACAAACAAGCTCTACTACAAATGGCAAATGCTCCGGCACAAGAAGTTGCTCCTACAAAAGATTATGTTACTGAAAGTGTAACAGTACCACAAGGATCAATGCCTATAGGAATAGATAATGTAAGTGACTTTGCAAAACTTGCAGGTATAGTCACTGAAGGTAAACAAAAAACTGGATCAGCAGGACAAGCAAAAGGTTCAGATGCAATGCCTAAAATGTCTAAACCAAGTTCGACAGGTGAACAGCCTCATCCATTAAAAGATAAACTAGTTGGTGAGGAAGATGATCCTTTTATCAAAGCAATAGATAATAGTTTTGGTCAAAACAGTATTGCAAAAAAAATTGGCTTCAGTCCGACAGGTGAATTATACAAAGCAATATATCATGCCATAAAAGCAGTGATGCCAGATGCTAGTGAAAAGGAAATTAAAAAGGCAGCAACTGTTGCATCTCAGCAGATGGAAGAATCAGTTTCAGAAGATAACGTTGATATCATGGCACTTACACCTGCGGCAACTACTGTGGGAGGTGCTTTAGATCCTGATATGGATCCAAGTGCATTGGTAGCAAGAGGATTGCAAAAAGCATCAGAAGGAAAGCCGCTTAGCCAAGATGAAAGAGAAGAAATTAAACCATATGTTGCTTTGTTCACAGAATTGTTAACTAATCCTGCATACAGAAATAATATAATTAGTATGCAAAAAGCATTACTCAAATCCAAAGGTAAAAACATTAATGACGAGAAAACTGACGAAGGCGGTTTACAATATTATACTGGTGTTAAAAAGCACGGTAAAGAATATATGAAAAAGGCTGCACAAGCAGGACGTGAAGGCGCAAGCCAAGAAGAACTAGGCCGTCTAAAAGACAAATACAGCAAGGCTGAAAAAAATAAAAAAACTGAATCTATAAAAGAACGTCTGTATAAAGAACTCAATAAATACAGATGACATGGCATTTTTAGTACATCCTCTACCCCCAATTTCAGTTTACGTAAGAAAAGAATATCTGTATGACCTCGAAAAAGGCCATGGAGAATTTACTCCTGGTATTTGGATAAGTGTAAAATCAACAACGTACAAAGCTCTATACTTTGAAACACTACTTACAGACTACGGTGCATTATATGACAAATTGCCTATAAGTGCATTTGTATGGAAAACAGATCACGGAGAACTACTGCCTTTAGATGTTTTACAGTTATGGGACTGTTTTGATTATGATATTACAGTAGTTCAGAAACCTCTACTATCAAGATGTGAATTTTTTGGTAAAGATAGACGTATGCACACAGGCGAATATGAATTTACAATAGATAATGCACACAGAGATCATTCCTATATTGATACAAACTTTTCAGAGCATGATCCAGAACACAAATCATTTAATGTAATACGTCTTGATAATGGACAATTTGCTGCACAACCAAATAATAGAGTGATTTGGCGTGACAGCAGTTTAACACCAGAAAAGCTACTAACACCAGATTTTAAAGTGTGTACCCAAAATTATGCTGTTGAAACTGAACCTAAATGGTCTGTAGGACATACAGATGAATGGCAATATAAAACCAAAGACGAAGAAAAAAACAGTTGACATTGCCTAAATAATCCTATATAATATACATAAATTAAGGAGAATCACATGAGTGATAGAGTATATGGTCCTGAAGAAAAGGCCAAATTAGAGCGTCTTGTAAACGAAGGTGTCACAGTATTACAAGAAGTTGAAGATTTACAGGCTGGTTTAAAAGATACTGTAAAAGCAGTAGCAGAAGAATTAGATATTAAACCTAGCATGATTAACAAAGCAATCAAAATCGCACAGAAAGGTGATTGGTCAAGAGTCGCAGAAGAGTTTGATGACTTGGAAACACTTGTTGTTACCGTTGGTAAGGACAAGTAATGTTGCAAAAAATACGAGACTTTTGGCTAAACAGTTATCACAGTGACAGAACTGCATTTGCATTTGAGCTTGTTAGTTTTATTTTTACTGTTGGTGCAAGCATGACCCTTGCTATAAGTGCAAGAGATCCTAATATGCTAATTGTTTATCCAGGATTTTTTGTAGGCAGTATTACTCAATGTTATGCATCATATCGTAGAGGTGCGGCATGGGTTATGTTACTAACATTTTATTTTGCCTGTGTAAACATATTTGGATTTGGAGTTGCAGCATCATGGTGGTAAAACCTTATCAACCTTTAGCATGGTTTAGTACAGCATGTTTGCTGGTGGCTGCAACGCTTGCCGCATTTAATATCTATCCTTGGTATATATTTGCATTTATTGCAAGTAACGGCCTATGGGTTTTAATAGGCATAT
>Ga0208547_1001737_pt1 | contig 11885 bp, 8 predicted proteins | sample DEB08_DNA_5_FD_185501 | JGI IMG/M metagenome (GOLD analysis project Ga0208547, IMG submission 185501) | Aqueous microbial communities from the Delaware River and Bay under freshwater to marine salinity gradient to study organic matter... | ecosystem: Environmental > Aquatic > Marine > Coastal ... | reverse complement strand
GTTTTCATTTGACATAAATTTTAAATTATTATCAAATATTTTTTCATTTTTACTTTTTTTCTTTAAATCACTTACTGGTACTCTTTTAAGTGAGTTATTTTTTTGTTTTACTAAAGCGTAGATGTTTGTATCAACATCATTTTTACTGTTTTTTTGTTTCATAGTGTTTTTCTTTTTCATATACGTATATAATATAGGGAATAAATACATTTGTCAATAGGTAAAACCAAAAAATATGCATAAAAAACCCTTAATTTTATTGATTTTTTTAACTTTTTTGTTCTCTTTTTGTTCTGGTTGTGTAAAAAACCTTGAAAATTGTAAAATTTTTCCAAAAATTGAAGTAAAATCAGGTGAAAAAAACGAATCAATCAATAAAAATATAAAAACTGAAGAAAAAATAGTTGATATGGTTAAAAATGGAACAACCACTGCTACAGCAAGTTGTAATTTTTAAGATAAATATTATAAAAAATGGTAAAAGAAAAAAAATACTGTCAAAATTGCGGTCATAATTGTCATTGCGGAGGTTATTGCTTCCAAGATTATGGTAAAGAACAAGAAACTTTGTGTTGTACTAACTGCCAACACATAGAAAAAGAAGAAAAGATTACTGATCCTGAGGCATTATTTAATGGAGCATAAAAAATATGAGTAAAATGAGAACATATGAGTTTTGGAACGCAACAGGTACTGAAGAATCTACTACACAATTGAGTTTAAAGAGAGCTGTTAAGTCAGTTCAATCAAAATTTAAAGATAGATTTATAGGTGTCAAGTATATGAGTAAAAAAGGTTATGAAATAACTGAAACAATTAAATTACCTTGGGGTAGAAAGAAGAAATTAAGTAAGTAATGGCAAAAAAATCACAATATGGAATAGCAACTAAAATTGAAGGTGTAAAAAAGAAAACATCTATGGGTAATAATCCTACAAGAATTAGTTATTCTACAATGAACAAACAAAGAAGACGAAATTTTAAAATAAATCGAGGCCAAGGAAGATAATATGCCAGCAGTTTGTAGGCAAGGTGATAGTTTAAGTACAGGTCACATATGTGCTACAACAACTACCCTTGATGTTCCAGGACAATCAACGGTACGAGCAAACGGAATACTCATAGCAAGAGTTGGTGATTCAACTGTTTCTCACGCTGCGCCACCTAATCCACCTTGTCCACCTCACGTAAGATTTGTAAATGTTGGTTCTTCAACGGTAAGAGTTGCGGGTGCCTTTGTAGCTAGAATTGGCGATAGTACCGATAGTGGTGCTATGACTTCTGGTTCAGATAACATCTTTGTAGGTTAATAAAAATCGTATAAATATTAGAGTTATGGCAAATTATAGTGTTGAAAACATATCTAATAATAGCACAAGAAGAAGTCGAACCTTTAGAGATATAGACTTAGACTTTAATCGAAACACTGTTACAAATGATGTAAATAAATTAAGTAACGAAGAAGCTATCAAAAGATCAGTTCGTAACTTAATTCAAACCAATCACTTTGAAAGACCTTTTCACCCTGAGATTGGAAGTAACGTTAGAGCATTATTGTTTGAACCTGTATCACCATTAACAGCTTTAAACTTACAAAGAAAGATAGAAGAAGTCATAATAAATTTTGAACCTAGAGTTAGACTTGCTCAAATTGTTGCAAGACCTGACATTGACAACAATCGTTATGCTGTATCAATTAGTTTTTATATTATAGGTTCACCACTACCAGTAACAGTAGAAACATTTTTAGAAAGATTAAGATAAAATGGCAAGTCAAAAATTAGAAGTATCAGAATTAGATTTCGATAATATTAAAGCAAATCTAAAAACATTTTTACAAAAACAATCAGAGTTTCAGGATTATGATTTTGAAGGTTCTGGTATGGCTGTGTTATTAGATTTATTAGCATACAATACACACTATCTAGGTTTTAATGCTAATATGTTAGCTAATGAAATGTATTTGGATTCAGCTGACATTAGAAAAAATATTGTATCTATTGCTAAGATGTTAGGTTATACACCTACATCAGCAAAATCACCAACTGCTGTTATTGATATAACAATTAATAATGGAACAGGTTCAACAGTAACAATGAATAAAGGTACTGTGTTTACCACAACAGTAGATGGTACATCATATCAATTTGTTACAAATGCATCTCACACAATTTCACCAGTTAGTGGTGTTTATAAGTTTTCAAGTATTTCAATTTACGAGGGAACATTAGTAACTTTTAAATATACAGTTGATAGTACAGACGTTGACCAAAGATTTATTATACCAAGTGTCAATGCAGATACATCTACTTTAAAAGTATCAGTTCAAAATTCAGTATCAGATACAACAACATCAACTTATACAAAAGCTACAGGATTTAGTTCTTTAGATGATACATCAAAAGTTTATTTCTTACAAGAAACAGAAGATGGTAAATTTGAAGTTTATTTTGGTGATGGTGTTTTAGGTAAATCATTAGCAGATGGTAACATAGTTATTTTAGAATATGTTGTATCAAATAAAACGGAAGCAAATGGAGCATCAACATTTAATTTATCAGGTTCTATTGATGGATTTACAGATGTAAGTATTTCAACAATATCTAATGCTCAAGGTGGTGCTGAACCACAATCAAAAGAATCAATAAGATACAATGCACCTTTACAATATTCCAGACAAGATAGAGCTGTAACAACAAGTGATTACGAAACACTTGTACAAGAATTATATCCAAATGCTCAAGCAGTTTCAGCTTGGGGTGGAGAAGATGAAGAAACTCCTGTGTATGGTGTTGTTAAAATTGCGATTAAAGCAGCATCAGGTTCTACATTAACAGATGCAACAAAAACAAGTTTAGTTACTCAATTAAAAAAATATAATGTAGCTTCAGTAAGACCAGAAATTGTTGATCCTGAAACTACTAAAATTCTTTTAACATCAACAGTTAAGTATGATGAAAAAGCAACAACAAAAACAGCAGATACTTTAAAATCAAATATATTAACGACATTAACAAATTATAATTCTACTACTTTACAAAAATTTGATAGTGTCTTTAGATATTCAAAAGTTTCAAAAGCAATAGATGATACAGATACATCTATTCTTTCAAATATCACTACTTTACAAATTAGAAAAACATTTACACCAACATTGGCAAGTTCAACAAAATATGATGTTTATTTTAGAAATGCAATTTATAATCCACACACTGGTCACAAATCAGCAGAAGGTGGAGTATTAAGTTCATCAGGATTTAAAATAACAGGAGATACTTCTACAATTTTTTACTTAGATGATGATGGTTCTGGAAATGTAAGACGATATAGTTTATCTGGTGCAACAAGAGTATATGCAAATAATACTCAAGGAACAATTAATTATACAACAGGACAAATCACAATTAACTCTTTAAACATTGCTTCAGTAGAAAATATTAGAGGTAGTGCATCAAGTGTAATAGAATTAACAGTACAACCAAACTCAAATGATATTGTTCCTGTTAGAGCACAAATATTAGAAATTGATACTCAAAATTCTAATATCACTGTTACTGCCGACACTTTTGTTGGAGGTTCTGCTGACGCTGGTGTAGGTTATACAACAACAAGCAGTTACTCAACATAAGACAATGGCATCTTTTAAAGATAAAATATCACATCTAATAAATCAACAAGCTCCAGAGTTTGTATTAGAACAACACCCTAAATTTTTATCTTTTATAAAAACATATTATCAATTTTTAGAATCTGCTGAATTAGTTGTAACTTCTGTTGAAACAACAGATGGTATTCAATTAGAAACAGAAACAGCACAAACAAATAATTTAATATTAAATGGTTCTCGTATTGATACAGATAGAACAGCCTTAGACGAAGGTGATAAAATTATTTTAGAAAGTTCATCTTTTGGAAAATTTACAAGAGGTGAAGTAATTACAGGACAAACATCTAAAGCAACTGCCACAGTTTTAGGAGAAGATTTAACTAGTAGCAGATTGTTTATATCAGCACAAAATAAGTTTAAAATAGGTGAAACCGTATTAGGTACTTCATCAAATGCAAGTGCTGTCATTAATAATTACAAACCAAATCCTGTAACCAATATACAAGAGTTATTAAATTTCCGTGATCCTGATAAAACAATATCAAATTTCTTAACAAGATTTAGAAATGAATTTTTAAATACATTACCTGAATTATTAGATACAAATGTTGATAAAAGAAAACTAATTAAAAATATAAAATCACTTTATAGATCAAAAGGTACAAATAGAGGACACGATATATTTTTTAGATTGTTGTTTAATTTAGATTCGGAAATCATTTATCCTAGAGAACAAATGCTAAGAGTATCAGATGGTAAATGGGATACTAGTAAAATTATGAGAGCTATTCAATCAAGTTCTCAGTTACTAACAGGTGACACTGCTGATTTAATAGGTCGTACAATCGAAGGCGAAACATCAGGTGCTACAGCAATTATAGAAAACGTATTTAAATTTCAAATAGGTGCAAATGAAGTTACAGAATTTGTTTTAAATGAAGATACAATATCTGGTACATTTTTAATTAGTGAAGTTGTAAGAGGTACACAAACTGATGAAGTAGACACATATATAAAATCTACTATTACAGGAATACCTGGAACAATTTCTATTACAAATGATGGAGCACTTTATAATTCAGGCGATGTTGTAACTGTTACTGGAGGAGGAACAGGAGCAACTATAAACGTTGATGATGTAGGTCGAGCAGGAATAACAGAATTTATTATTGATAATGGTGGTTCAGGATATGAAATTGGAGATGATATAGTTTTTACAAATACAAACACAGGTGGTGGTTCAGCAGTAGCAAAAATTTCAGTTGTTAATGGAGGATTTACACAGGAAACATCAGAGTCAACAATTAATGACCATATTATTTTAGAAGATGAAACTGTAAGAGGTGACTCATATACAGGAAATAAAATTGTACAAGAATCAGGAACAGGTTCAGGTGATATTACAGATATTAGAATTGTAGATGCTGGAGGAAATTATACATCACTTCCAATTGTAGAAGCTGATGATACAAATGGTTCAGGTGCAGAAATTTATGCATACGGTTCTGAAATAGGAAGAATATTATCTTTAAAGATTGTTGAATCAGGTGCAGAACACGAACAATCAGCATCACCACCTACACTTGCATTAAGAACAAAATTAATTGTAGGTGATGAATCAGGAACATTTATATCAAATGAAACAGTTACAGGAATAGCAAGTGACTCTACAGCTGTATCAGCAACTTTTGAATCCATAGACAATGATAGAAATTTAATTATATTAAGTGGAGCATCAGGAACGTTTGCCGCAGATACAACAATCACAGGTTCTACTTCTGGCGCAACTGCTACAATTAAAAAAATAGATCAAGCAACAGCTACTGTAAATGTTGTAGCAACAACAGATACAGCTGGTGTGTTTTTAAATGAAGATGGACACGTATCTGAAACAACAATGAAAATACAAGATAGTTTATACTACCAAGATTTTTCTTATGTTGTAAAAGTTGGAAGATCAATAAACGACTGGCGAGACTCATTTAAAAAGACAGTTCACACAGGTGGTTTTTATTTTACTGGTCAAGTAGATATTCAAACACAGGTTAATAATAGAATTAGAGGATTTACAGGTCTTAATACAAGTATTGATTATGATGGTGTAGCAATGATTATCAATACATTATTCTCTACTATCTTTGGAAGAAGATTAGGAACAGAAACTGATGGTACAACTTTAAGAGCTTCACCACAAGCTGGTGTTGATCCAGACTTTAGTGATTCAACAATAACACCATTAGATAAAAATACAAGAGATGTAACTTTAAAACAAGCAATTACTTTAAAATTACAATCCAGACCTTTAGTTACAGTTAGAGATATTGATACAAAATATGGTTATGTTGTGGCAGGACCTAGAATCAAAGATATTAACAAATATTGGTATCTATATAGTGGTGGTGCATATCCACAAACTACGGCTGTAGGTGCGGATAGTGTAACTACTTCGTACATTCAACCTATGACTTTAGCTGACTGGAATCAACATAGAATCATAGGTACTAAGATAACAGGTACAGATGGACAAATATCACAATTTAGAGATTTTCAGGTTGATAATTTAAAAACTTATTTAGCATTTCCAACTGAAATAACAATAAGTTATAGTTAATGAGTATAAATATAAATAGATTTAAGAGGAATTTATGGCAGCAATAATAACAAACAAATTTAGAATCCACAATCAGGAACAATTTGTCGAATCTTTTAGTGAAAGTTCAGCAAATGTTTACTATTTAGGAATAGGTAGACCTCAAGCTTGGGGTACAACAACAAGAGGTGATAGTAGAACACAGTACGAAGGTACAGATACTTCACCACCAACACCAGTTGATTCAGTATCACAAGAGTTTCACGTATTTGATGATCTTTTGGCTGCCAAAAGAGTTACAAGTTCAGATGTTTCAATTGTAATACCAAGAAGAAATTGGGCGACAGGAACAGTTTACGATTATTATAGACACGATTATGGACACTATGTTACAGGTTCATCTTCAAGTGTCATAACAGCAAATAGTGGAGCAACAACTTTATTTGATTCTACTTTTTATGTTTTAACAGAAGATTTTAATGTTTATAAGTGTTTAGATAATAATAGTAATGCTAATTCAACTGTAAAACCTACAGGAACATCAACATCAATTTTATCTACTGCAGATGGTTACAAATGGAAATATATGTACACATTATCTGCTGCTCAAAGAACAAATTTTTTATCAACAGACTTTATGGCTGTTGCTACAGACTCAACAGTTGCCACTGCGAATACAGATGGTGCAATTGATATAGTTAAAATTAAAACAGCAGGTTCAGGTGGTTCAGATGGTACTCATACTGGAATAGCAATTAGAGGAGATGGATCTTCTGGAACTGTTTCTGTAACTATTTCATCAGGTGCAGTATCTGCGGTTACAGTAACTGCAGGCGGTTCAGGTTATACATACGGTTATATTAGAGTTGCTGATATTAATACTGCTGGTGGTGGTTCATTATCAGGAACAGAATTAGATGTTATCATTGGTCCAAAAGGTGGACACGGTGAAAATGCAATTGAAGAATTAGGCGGATACTTTGTAATGTTAAATACAAACTTTGAAGCTGCTGAAACATCAAACTCTGGTGACTTTACAACAGCAAACGATTTTAGACGAGTTACTTTAATGAGAGATATTGACACAGGAGGTTCAGCTGCTACAGCTACTACATTAAGAGGAACAAAAGCAATTTTAGTTACAAGTCCTTCTGGAACATTTACTGCAGACGAAGAAATAAATCAAGCAACAACAGGTGCTGTAGGTAAAGTAGTTGAGTGGGATAGTTCAAATAATATTTTATATTACATACAACCTAGATTTAACGATCAAGGTTTAGATAGTAATGGTAATCTAACAGCGTTTTCGACAACAGCTACTATTACAGGTCAATCATCTGGCGCAACTGCAACTCCTTCTACATCTACAACGACTGTAGACAATATTTCATTTACAAGTGGTTATGCAGGTTCAGAAGTTGATGCTGATACAGGTGACGTTTTATATATTGAAAATAGATCGCCAATAACAAGAGCGTCAGATCAAACTGAAAACGTTAAATTGATTATTGAATTTTAGAGGGAAATAAATGCCAAGTCCAACAGACTTTAACCTCTCGCCATACTATGATGACTTTACGGAAAGTAAAAAATTCCATAGAGTTCTTTTTAGACCAGCATTTGCTGTTCAGGCAAGAGAGTTAACACAGTCACAAACAATTCTACAAAACCAAATTGAAAGAATGGGAGACCATTTCTTCAAACAAGGTGCAATGGTTATACCTGGTCAAGTAGGATTAGATACAGATTATTACGCAGTTAAATTATCTAGTATTGGAAGTGGACTAACTTTATCAGATTTCGCAAGTACACAATTAACAGGTGGTACATCTGGAGTATTAGGAACTGTAATTAATTCAGTTGCTACTGATGGTAGTGATCCTGATACTTTATATGTTAAGTATGATAAGACAGGTACAAATAATACAACAGTAGTATTTTCTGATGGTGAAACAATTACAGGAACAAATAGTTCAGGTACTTCTTTAACAGCAGTAGTAAGTACAACAGCTGTAGGTTCTGCTGCATCAGTTAAATCTGGTGTTTATTATATAAATGGATATTTTGTACAAGTAAGTGATGAAACTTTAATACTTGACAAATATACAAACACACCTTCTTATAGAGTAGGATTTACAGTTACAGAATCTTTTGTAACTCCAAGTGATGATTCAAGTTTAAATGATAATGCTGCAGGTTCATCAAACGTTAACGCACCTGGTGCACATAGATTTAAGATTTCATTAGCACTTGCAAAGAAAACATTAGCAAGTACTGAAGACTCTAACTTTTTTGAAGTTATGAGAGTTGAAAATGGTGTTATTAGAGCATTAGCGAGAGCAACAGAATATAATATTTTAGAGGAAACATTAGCAAGAAGAACATTTGACGAATCAGGTGATTATGTTTTAACAAATCCAGACTTTGATGTAAGAGAACATTTAAGTTCAGGTAATAATAGAGGTATCTATACTTCTGGTAATGGTGGTAGTTCAGCAAAATTAGCTTTAGGTGTTGCTCCTTTTAAAGCATACGTAAAAGGTTATGAAGCTGAAATTTTATCAACGACATTTGTTGATGTAGATAAAGCAAGAGATTACGATACACAAAATAATAATAAAACAAGATTTAATTTAAAAAATTATATAAACGTAGATAACGTTTATGGATCGCCAGACGTAGGATTTGTTTCTGGTGATGTTGAAGCTTTTAAAAATGTAAATTTATATAAAGACCCTACAAGTGTTAGAGGAACTGAAATTACTACAGTTGGAGTAAATGTTTCTCAAATTGGTAGAGCGAAGTCTCGTGGTTTTCAATTTGTAACAGGTTCTGAATCATCAGATATATTTGCAACATCTGCTACTTGGAGACATTACCTTTTTGATATTGAAATGTTTTCTCACGTTAATTTAACAAGTAACGCAACATTTACAACAGGCGAAAAAGTAACAGGCGCAACTTCTGGCGCAACTGGTATTGTTATGGACGATACTGCTACAAGAAATATAGCAGTAACATCTATTTCAGTTGCAGATCCTGGTGTAGTTACATTAAATTCTCACGGTTTTGTTGATGGTCAACAAATTACACTATCAGGTGGTACTTATGAAGTTGATTCAACAGCAGTTTCAAGTGATACAGTTTATACTGTTAAAAATTCAACAACAAATACTTTTGAATTATATGATAGCGCAGGAACAAGTTCAGTAAATGTTACAGCGTTTTCAGTTGCACCAACAGCTAAACATACAACACTTGTATTATCAAATGTACAAGGAGAGTTTAGTGCTGGTGAAACGGTATCAGGAAATAGTTCAAGTGCATCTGGTACAGTTCAAGCAGATAGATATGGGTTTAAAGGATTTACAGAATATGATATTACAAGTATCAAACAAATTGGTATGGCAGGTTCGCCAACTTATACAGCTGATGCTAAATTAGATTCTACTTATGGAGATAATTATAGTATTTCAGGTAACGTATCAATAGCAAATTCTGACGCAACAGTTTTTGGTAAAGGAACATTTTTTACAATAGATTTAAAAATTGGTGATAGTATTACATTTTTAAATGACGCAGGTTCAAGTGTTACAGGAACAATTAAAAGAATAGATAGTAATACTCAATTAGAATTAACAGCAAATGTAGGTGGATCAGATGTAACAACAGCTGGTATTGCTACAAGACGAAGATCAAAATTACAAAATCCTGAAAATAATACTTCTGTATTTAAATTACCTAACGTTACAATTAAAACTTTAAAGACTGAAGCAAATTCAGGTTTAACTGATACAAACTTTAATGTAAGAAGACACTTTACAGGAACATTATCATCAAATGGTGATGTAACAATTACTGCTGGTACAAACGAAGTTTTCTCAGCGCAAGATAATTCAGATATTTCAGTTTCTATAATGACTACTGGTGCGGGAGGAACAGGTTCAGTTGGTGATACTTTAAACACGTCAGGAAATAACCACGAAGGTGATACAATTTACAATTTAGGTGGTTCACCTACTGGTAAAACTTTGACATTAGATTTTGGTGCAAATTTCCAAGGTCATAAAGTTAAAATATTAGCAACTGTTGCTAGATCAGTAGCAAACTCAAAATCAAAAACATTAAATTCAGGTTCTACTGTTGCAATTTCATCACAAACAATTATAGAAGGTGGTGTTATTGGATTAGCTAAAGCAGATGTTTATGCTATTAACGCTGTATATATGTCAGCAGATTTTTCTACAGCAGCAACAGCAAGTGATACAAACATTACAACAAGATTTGATTTAGATACAGGACAAAGAGATAACTATTACGACATAGGAAGAATTAAATTAAAACCAGGTCAATTAAAACCTACAGGTCGTTTATTAATTAATTTTGATTATTTCTCTCACGGTTCAGGAGATTACTTTGATGTAGATAGTTATTCAGGTGTTGTAGATTACGAAAACATTCCTAGTTATACTTCTGATACAACAGGTGTAACATATCAATTAAGAGATGTAATAGATTTTAGACCAAGAGTAGATGATGCGTCCACAGTTGCTGGAGCAACTTCGGGTTCAAATTATGAAAGAAGTTATGATGGTACTGGTTCATCAACAATAGATGTACCTGAATTTGATAGTGACATTACAACAGATTTTGAATTTTATTTAAATAGAATAGATAAACTTTTTATAACAAGAGAAGGTGAATTAAAAATTTTAAAAGGTGCCTCTGCATTAAATCCTTTAGTACCTGGAAATTTAGAAGGTCATTTACATCTAGCAACATTAAGAATACCTAGTTATACTTTAGATACAAGAGATGTAATTATTGAAAAACAAGATAATAGAAGATTTACAATGAGAGACATTGGTCGTTTAGAAAGACGAATCCAAAATGTTGAATATTATACTCAACTTTCTCTTTTAGAAGCAAACGCACAAAATTTACAAATACAAGACTCTGATGGTTTTGATAGATTTAAAAATGGTTTTGTTGTAGATAATTTTACAGGTCACAATATTGGTGATGTTGGAAATAATGATTACAAATTATCTATTGATAGAGGTCGAGGTGAAGCAAGAACAAGATTTAATGAAGATGTAATTGAATTAGAAGAAGTAGATGATGACGGAACATCAATTTTAGCAGCTGATAGAACAGCAGCAGGTTATCAAAAAACTGGTGATCTAATTACTTTACCTTATACAGAAACGACAATCATAGAACAACCATTTGCTACTAAAACAGAAAATTTAAATCCTTTCTTAATTTTTAATTGGGTAGGTAATGTAGAATTAGACCCACCATTAGATGAATGGAAAGAAACTGAAAGAGCACCAGATTTAGTAGTTAACTTAAATGGTACTTTTGATAACTTAGTTAGAGAATTGGGTTTATCAAATACAAATACAACTGCAATTCCTTTTGGTACAGAATGGAACGAATGGCAAGATCAATGGTCAGGCAATCCAAGAACATCATCATCAACAAGTGGAAATACTGTAACTACAACGACAACAGTTGATGTTGTACAAACAAGAAGTGGTATAAGAACAGATATAGTTCCTCAAACAATAACACAAAGTTTAGGTGATCGTGTTGTTGCTGTTAACTTTGTTCCTTTTATTAGAAGTAGAACATTAACATTTACTGGAAGAGGATTAAGACCAAATACAAAAATTTATCCTTTCT
>Ga0208547_1001735_pt1 | contig 11888 bp, 8 predicted proteins | sample DEB08_DNA_5_FD_185501 | JGI IMG/M metagenome (GOLD analysis project Ga0208547, IMG submission 185501) | Aqueous microbial communities from the Delaware River and Bay under freshwater to marine salinity gradient to study organic matter... | ecosystem: Environmental > Aquatic > Marine > Coastal ... | reverse complement strand
CGACAGTGGGTGTTGCGGTGTTATCTCCTGCAGTGATGTTGCCGCCACCCGAAGCTGACCACGCGTAGCTTAGAGATCCCTGTCCAGAAGAACCTGCTGCTGCGTCTAACATTAAAGAAGTAATGGCACAGGTTAGTTCATCTGATGCTCCTGCCTCAGCGGCAGTGGAATCATTAACTTCTACATTAACAGTACAACTATTTGTACAAGCTCCTCCATCAGTTACTGTTACAGTATATATTCCCGCGTTGATTGACATGGCATTAGAAATGCTAGGGTTTTGAATTGAGGAAGTGAAACCATTTGGTCCTTCCCATGCCCAAGTTGTTGCTGATCCTCCAGTTTCATTCAATTGGATAGTATTTCCTTCGCAAATAGGAGAATTGCTAGTTGAGTTACAAGCTAGTCCAGATCCAACACTTACGGATGCACTTTCATTATTGGATGTTGTATTTTCAATAGTAAAATTAGCCGAATTATTAAATGTGCATTGAGAAGTACCCACAGGTATAGTAACATTATAAATTAAATCAATTGAAGACGATGCAGGAACCACATATGATGTATAAGGAAAATTAGAAGGATCAGGGATTCCTCCAATAAATTCAATTGTTCCAGTAGCCATAGCTGAAGGGTAAGAAGATGAATTGGTAGTATTTATATCACTTGAAGCATCGAAAGAAGTAAATTCGAACATAGCAGGAAGATTATCTGTTATTTTATCTACTGAAAGATCAACAGCATTTGTTCCGCTTGTAGTATTCGTTAAGCTAACTGTATATTGAACTATTGTTGGAAGTGACAAAGGGTCTACACTGGAAAGATTTACACTTTTACTTATTGTAATACCGTTTACTGGAGCAGGGATTGTTGTGATAGCCAAGGGATCTCCAAAATTGCCAGTGTATTTATATTGGTTACCACTTTGTTGTGAAGCATATGGCTCAACGCTTGTAGAGCCGGCAGTGATACACTCGATGCTAAAGAAATAAATTACTTCAACAATGAATGGACCGGACCCATTTACATTTTGACCAACAAAATGTAAAGAATCTTGTAGACCAGCATCAACACCAGGAATCGGTGAGGATAAGATTTCTAAATTTTTTAATTGAAAGCAATCAGCAGCAAAATCAATATTACCAATTGGTTGAAGATTATATATGTCCCCATTTTGAGGATTACCAAAATCAAATTGCACAGTTACTGAAAAAACTTGACCCAAATAAGCTCCTGGTCCAGGATTAATCATAGCGATTAGTCCACCAGAGCTTGCACTAATAGATGACCTTGTAGTTACAGTACCTTGACCAAAGCAATTTGAAACCCCGTTCTCTAGTACTTCTACACTTATAGTCGTTGACCTGCCATGTGCAGAAATTGGATCAGATTGAGAAGTTTCCATATCGGCATTAGTAGTAACAAGCCAATAAATCACGTCACATTCATTATCTACCAAAGTTCCTCCTTGACCAACTGTTTGAACAGCATCCTGTCCTCCAGAAAGTTGAAAGACAGTTTGCCCTGCAGGATCAGTCAATGGTTGTGTGAGGTCATATAAATTTGCAGTTAAGCTTGTCTTTGTAATTCCTGATGTATTGCATATTTTGAAACTAACATAAGCTGTCTGAGGCCCCATACTTTCAGGGTTATTAGAATCCAGATCAAAAAAGTTAGCCGAATTCATTTCAACAGAAAAGTCTGACATTGCTCCACATTGAGAATATAGAGTTAGACCATTTGATAGAATCGTAGTTATATAAATAGCTTTTAATAGCGCTTTTATCATTTTATCATAATATAAGCCAACAATAATGCCAATAAAAAAAAACAAATTATCAAATACTGAAATTCAGCTTATTGCGTTTTATGTAATGCGTTTATATAAGAATGACTTTTTTATAAAATTCGATAAAAGCTCAATTGTGTAGGACTATTGGAATTTTATACCAAACAAGTTTTGTAGCCAAAACCAAAAGAAGATAATTAGTTTTTAATCCAATTACAGGGAATAATCTGATTGTAATAAAGTGAATAGAAAATAATTAAAATCCAAAATTTTGAAGGCGGAACAATAGTTATACATACGGCTAAGTTATATTCAAACTTCATTGAAATTAATGGCTACCATGTATATAATTTCAGATATCAATGATTGATTGCCGCACCCTGTTTACAATTAGTTTTGTTACATCTGGCCGTGAGTAGTGGCCGACAGGATCAAAGTTTTGTCGCTCCTCAAGAACTTTATTAAAATCAAGAGTCTGTACAATGTTCCCTTCTTCAAGAGGTACGGGCTCAATAATCCATTCACCATCGGGCCCGGCTATGCACGATCCACCGTCGGCCATGATATCCGGTGCAAATGAGATTATATCATTATAATGAGGAAACTCTTCGGGAATATCCGATTTCCTCATCAGACTTGAAATCGAAACCACATAAGAGCGGGATTCCTTGGCTATAAATCGTGTAATGTCTATTGTATTCCTCACGGCCCCTGGCCATACAGCGATATGCAGATTTTCTCCCATGCCATATAAGGCTGTTCTCGATAGAGGCATCCAGTTTTCCCAACAGTTGAGTCCGCCAAGTGTAAATTCTTTTAGATCATGTACTTGCAATCCGTTACCATCTCCAGGTGCCCAGCTTAAACGTTCTTCATAGGTGGGTTGCAGTTTTCTGTGCACCGACTTGATTTCTCCTTTTGTATTAATATATACCAGGGAACAATATAGGCTGTGGCCTCCTCGATTCTGAGCCCGTTCAATGACACCCAGATAGACTGCTATGTGAGATTCTTTGGCCAAGGTGCAAATACCATCCAGATCACCCTTTTCGATTTGAACAGCATTTCGAATGTAATGTGCGTGGATTTCTTTTTGCAAAGGCGACTCAAAAGCACTTCCATGCGTAAAGGATAACCAGAAGGGATAACCCGGCAGGAGGCCTTCCCCAAACACAATAAGTTCACAATTATTTTGGGCTGCATCAGAGATGCTTGCCATTATTTTCTCAATGGTCTTATGTTTATTGATCCAGACAGGTGCAATTTGTGCCAGGGCAATTTTCAAATGATGGTCCTTTTCCATAGACACAATATCTGAAAAAACTATTGTGTCACAAACAGATTCTTTTATGAGCATCATACCATTCTCAATATAGATTGCATAATGCTTTAAATGCATTCGGATTTTAATACTATCTTTTGATTTGCTTAGACAATCAATCGGAATCATTTTGAAAAAAATAGAACAAGCAAAGCAGATTCTTCAGGAAAACTGGAGGGATGGCTTCACGATACCTACATCACGCCTCTATCCATTTCAGTGGATGTGGGATTCCGGTTTTGTGTCCATGGGTACTTCTGAATTTAATCTCAAGATGTCATTGACGGAGATTGCCAAGATGTTTACAGGGCAATGGGACAATGGCATGTTGCCACATATCCTGTTTCACAGTGAAATTGAAAAAACCTATTTCCCCAATTATGACTTCTGGGAATGCTGGGTCAATCAAGGAGCTTCATTAAATCCTAAAACCTCAGGTATTACCCAACCTCCAGTTTATGGTTTTGTTTTAGCCGATATATTGCAAAAGCATTGGAATAAGCCAGACGTCAAGGATTTTGTAAGACACATATACCCAAAGCTTGTTCACTATCACAGCTTTCTTTATAATTACCGTGATCCCCATAGTGAAGGTTTGTTTTATATTTTTCATCCCTGGGAGTCCGGGCGTGACAATTCTCCGTTATGGGACGAATCAATGGATCAAATAGAAATAACTCCAGGAGCCATTCCTGAATATACCAGAAGAGACACGTCCATTGCTGATGCAAGTGAGCGACCTACTCAGCAAAAATACGACCGATATGTATATCTTCTCGAACTCGGAAAGAAATATAAATACGATGGCCATCAAATAGCTGAGGAAAGTCCATTCCTGATTCAGGATAATATGATGAATGCGATTCTTATAAAATCAAATGAGAGCCTGATTGAAATAGCTTCGGACCTTGGTCTGGACGCTGGTCAAGTTAAAGAATGGCAGGCCCTGAGCACAGCCAATTATGACAACAAATTCTGGAGCGATGAACTCGACACTTATGTAGGATATGATTTGCGCCATGAGAAGCAGATGAAACATCGCGAGATAGGAGGCTTTGTACCCTTGTTTGCAAGCATCCCATCTGATGATAAAGCGACCAAACTGAATGATTATTTGCAAAGCCTGTCGGCAAGGGGTTATTACCTGGTGCCTAGTTTTGATGTCGACAGTCCTTTATTTGATTCCAGGAGATATTGGCGAGGACCTATCTGGCCGCAAATGAACTGGATGATTTACAAAGGCCTTAAGAATTATGCATTCGACGATACAGCAAAAATGGTAAAAGATGATCTCATTCACCTTATCGAAAACCTTGGATTTCATGAATATTTTGAAGCACAAAAAGTCGTAGCGGACGGACTAACAAAGGGCTATGGAGGAAACAATTTTTCATGGACGGCGTCCAGTTATATTCACTTATGTTCTGTAGATTAAGATCTGAAAAACCAGCACTATGAATTATTTGGATTACATCATCATTTTTGCATACCTGGTAGGATTTATTTTCCTGGGCTTCTTTTTCAAAAAGAATGAGTCTTCCAAAGATTATTTTTTGGGGGCTAATTCTCTCGGCTGGTTTCCTTTGAGTTTGTCTACGATGGCAACCCAGTTGTCAGCCATTAGTTTCATATCGGCACCAGCCTTTGTTGGCTTGAAGATGGGCGGTGGTCTCAAATGGTTGACCTTTGAAATGGCTGTGCCAATTGCTATGCTGTTCATTATGCTGGTTGTCATACCTCCTTTATTCAGGGCCGGCATTGTCAGTATTTATGAATATGCAGAAAGGCGATTTGATTATTCCACCCGGATGATATTGAGTATCGTATTCCAGATCAACAGAGCCTTGAGTATCGGGGTCATGGTATATGCCATTGCCTTTATTTTGCAGGCCATTTTAAATCTCGACTTTGGTATTACAATTCTGATTATTAGTGTGATCACTATTATTTATTCCTGGCAGGGCGGAATGAAAGCAATAGTCTGGGGTGATGCCATCCAAATGCTCATACTGTTTGTCGGATTGATTGTATGCCTTATCTATGGATGGACTAACCTGTCTCAAGGAGTTGAATCCATATCTTTTGACGCCAGTCGGCTAAATGTTATAGATTTTAATTGGGGTATCGGAGAAGGGGAGGAGTACGGTTTGTTCCCGATGATCATCGGCGGGTTTTTCCTTTATGTGTCTTATTATGGCTGTGATCAGACCCAGGCTCAGCGGATACTCTCAGCTAAGAACGAGGGTGCCGTCAGAAAGCTCTTACTGGCAAACGGATTGCTGCGATTTCCGGTCGTTCTTGTGTATTGCATCATGGGTTTGATCATTGGAGCCCTTGTTATGAATACCCCGGAGTTCTTATCGGATATTCAGGATATCACGGAGAAACATTTTCCGGCAGAGTATGCAAGCAGCGGTATTAAGGCCGATTTGATGATGCCTGTTTTTATTATAAAATATCTTCCTCACGGCATGATAGGTCTGTTAATGATCGGTATAATGTCTGCCGCCATGTCCTCATTGAGTTCAACGATCAACTCATTGTCTGCTGTAACAGTCGAGGATATACTTAAAAGGCAGGGTATAGTGAATGACGATAATTACATGTCTTATTCACGCTACATGGTCATTTTCTGGGGTGTCATCTGTATAGGGGCAGCCTTCCTGTTTGGTGGCAGTGACAGTCCGGTAATCGAGATCATCAATGCGATCGGTTCAGTTTTTTATGGTCCGGTACTGGCCACGTTCATCCTGGCAATATTTTCCAAAAAGGTGAGTTCACTGGGCATGAAAACAGGTATTGTATTATCGGTTTTGATCAATCTCATTTTTTCCAAGACGATGCAGGATATCATAGGCTTCGACCCCGGTATCTCTGTCTTCTGGATCTGGCTGAACTTTACAGGTTTTTTCCTGGCTTTGGCGATTGCTTATGGAGTGAGCTATTTCAGCCCGACAGTGGACTTGGATGAATCACTCTTACAAAGACCTCAATTTAGCATGGCTGATTTCTTCTGTAAAGAGAGCTATATCCTTCTGGGCTTTTTCATTTTTATAATTGTGCTTTGCGCTTATCTTCCTGTTCTTTTGGCTTAGACTAGAGTCATTTTTGATTGATCGCTTCATTCCTTTTTTAATCTCAAAACCACCTGATCGCTTTCTTCATGAAAGCAACGGTTGATTTCAGTGAAGCCATAATTCTTGTAGAATGCTGTTCCTATGTTCAGAAAGAGACTGCCTGACAACAAGGAGCGTAGATTGTCAGTTTAAACGATATCAAACGTAGACCAATTTTCAACTTGGAACAACAAGAGGATTGATACTGCCAGGAATCCAAATATGAGAGTATCGCTTTTTGCAATTCTTTATCGGCATATTTAATATAGAAGGACTAGTTCCCAATCATCCACATTGGTTCTCCATGGTAGGATTTGCTATCGGTCACCTTGCGGATTATCCCTGTAGTAATTTCAAGCGTATAAATGTCATCGGCTTGCAAGCGCTTTGTGTGATAGGCCATGTATTTTCCATCAGGCGACCAGCTTATTTCAGCTTCGTTGACTGAACTGTCGGTCAGCTGAGTGATCTGAGAATTATTCAAGTTATAGATATAAATGTCATTCAAAGAGGAGCCGGTTGACATGGTGAATGCGAGTTTAGAACCATCTGGATTCCAGCTTAAATATTTTTCGCGACCATCATTTTGCGTTAACCGGCTTGTCTGTCCGGAAGCCCTGTCGTAGAGATAGATTTCATTACTGCCATCTCGATCCGACACATAGGCCAGTTTATCTCCACTAGCTGTCCATTTGGGTCTGCCGTTGTAAGCACTTCCATTGCTAATACGTATACTGTCTTTGAGTTTGCCTAGGGGAGCTATTACAATATTGCTGGCGCCACGGCTTTTTCTCGTGTAAGCAATCCAGTCACTGTTGAGCGAAACATCAAAGCCCGGCAGACCATCTGTTTTAACGGGGACGTCTGATCCATCAGTACTCATGGCATTAACACGGAATACACCAAGGCTGTCCTGGCTGTTGTAGAATATACAATTCCTTTTGGCATTGTATTGTGGATACCAATCGAAGCCTGGTGAAAGTGTCAATCGTTTTTCCTGCTGGCCATCGGTGGTGTTTTTATAAATGTCAAAGTTATCTGACTTGTTGGATATGTAAAGCAAAGAAATAGTTTTTATGTCTTCGGGTTTTATGTTTTCTGCGGCCGGCTTTTCCTGACATGCCAAGAATAAAAAGGATCCAAGGATTGCTATAGTGCGTATCATCTATTGTCAGTTTTGTTAAGGGTCACTTCAAATATCTTTTTCTTTTTTCCGTCTTTAAGCTTTTCATAGCCGACCATCTCATATATAAACCTCCTGCTTGCGTTATTTGTTTTTTGCTCGATTGATTTCTCGTAAGGCAACAAAAGAACCTATAATGGCAGGAAGGAAAATGAGAAAGCTTCTTTGAAGCAGTGTAAATGTTCCGATATAGTCTTCACTTATTACGCCGGCCATCAACCCCGCAATACTGATCTCTGCAATGCCACTGCCACCAGGGCTGGGGGCAAAATATAACAGAAGGTATACCAGGGCTTGGACTGACATGACTACAGTGATGTCAGCATCAATGCCGAGAGCAAGTACAATTATATAGCCTATAAAATATTTGTTGGCATACAAAAGTATGGTAATCAGAAAACTCAATCCTACAAGCCATGGCTTTTCAAGAAATATAGTTTTGCATTTATCGCGGTAATCGACTAAAGTATTTTTAGCTTTTTCACCGAACGACGAAAGACCGCTGCTCCATTTCTTATTCAAACGCCCAAACACCTGCCCCAGCCTTGCCATAAAGCCTCCGATCGCTTGAGGGAAAAATAAGCCGGCAAGGACTACAATAAGTAGGCTGGTAAAAACACTGAATCCAAAGCTGGCTAGGTAGGATATAAATCCTTCAGGGATATTTTCTTTTAGAACCAAATAGGCTATAAATCCGGATATCGGAAAGAAGACTAGCGTTGATATCCAGTTGAGAAAACTTATAGTAATTGCGTTGCCTAGGCTAATCCCGTTTTTGTAAAAAACATAGAATTGAGCAACACCACCACCTGACTGGGAAGGTGTCACAGCTCCCATAAATATATTGGCAAGGTTGGCCCGGAAACTTATCCATTGTGATTTGCCAGGATAGAAGTGACAGACAAAAATATGATTGCGCCACCCACCCAAGAGTAGATCCAGGAATACAAGAGCAAGGGCTGCAAAAAACCAGACCAGATTCAGATCTTTCCAAATTTCAAGCGTCTTGCCGGTTTTTGTATACAGGAATACTGCAATCAATGCTATAATGGAAATAGACATAAACCCGGCGATACCTTTTTTGATTACGCCTTCATTAAAGACTTTGGCGACTTTCAGGTTTTCGATTTTACTTTCCATCGATATGATTTCTAATCAAGTCAAACAGGTCGCGTGTCCTGAGGGGCTTGTCAAGCATGGGCTTGTTCATCAATACAGGTACGTGCATATGATCCTTGTGTAAAGAGCCATGAGATCCTTTGTGTTCCGGAATTTCCCAAAAATCCCTCAAATCGTAGCCTACATTAGCTGACACAGCAACATCTCCACTTCGTGGACTTTCAAAAAGTTGTCGGCACTGCAGCAGGGCATCAGGGTAGTCTGAATCAAAACAGTGGTCAAAGGACTCCTGCTCATCAAGATATTTGTAGGTATCGGCTATTCTAAAAGGGTTAGCCGTTATTGATTTATATGCGATACCCTCATCAGACCAGCATATTTCGGCTTCACCATCTTCGTTGATCACCAAAACAGCCTTGTCATCTTTTCTCACAATAATGAAGTCTATTGCATCATTTTTGACGAGCTTGATCAATACCTCACCATGCTTGCTGAACAACTGTTCTTTCATGTACAGCTTTTTCTTGTCAAGAAAACTAAGAGTGGCGAATGAGTTGCCGGATATAAAGACACTCACTTTGGGGAATAATGTCCAGATGCTTGGATATTCCAGGACGCGATAGCCATTCTTTTTGAAAAACCTGCCCAGATCCAGATGTGTATGTGTGGACGTCAGGCCGTGATCGCTGGCCATGATAATAAGAGTCTCTTGGTATTGCCCTGTCGCCTTTAGTTTTTCAACCACCTCACCTAATGATCTGTCGGCAATTCGGTAGGCTTCTATTGTTTTCTCATCCTCATAGTGGTAGGTGTGAGAATCCCAGTCTATACTCGGGAATACAGCGAATATGAAATTAAATTCCTTGTCAAGAGCAGCCAGCAGGTGTTTGTGCCCCAATTTGTCCACAATGTGGTGTGTATGTTTGAAGTGGGCATTGAAATACAGTTTTGACTTACCTTCCTTGGTGAGGTCGTTTTCTTCTTTGACCCCTTTGGTAATCATGTTGTATATGTTGAAACTTTTGGGATAGATTTCCATCAGTGAGGGATAGGCCTCATTCATATCTTCATTGAAGTATTTTGCTTCATAACCACAGTAGGATCGCATGGCATTGCGTCCCCATCGCCCTTTGAAATATTCTTTCTTGTCAAACCAGCGAATACCTGTTATATCATGATCCCCTGGAAACTTACCTGTCAAAAATGGAAGGTAAGCGGGACCAGTAGTAGAAGGAAAACAAGTAGTGCCTTTTTGAAAGCAGCCCTCATCAACCATGTATTTTTTGATATTGGGTAATTCGCCTGCATCAAGCAGCGTTTTAAGCACATCGGGCCGTGCCCCGTCAATAAGGTAGAAGATGGATTTGTTCTTACTCATAAGGTGGGTAAAAGTAAATAATCTAGACTTACCGGGATGTAAAATATACTTGGATGACAAGCCATTAGATCACTTTAAATGGGTTTGCTCGGCAATTAATGATGATATATGAAACTTTTTAGTAATATTTTCGTTTGAAATATTGACTAAAGGATAATAACTGATTACCTTAGTGGTTAAGACGATCAATCTCAAATCAATATGTTGTTGCCTAGAATATGATCATTTTCACCGATTGTAAGTCGGTGTTTATATAAAGTTGTAGTTTTCTTATTTTGAGACCTTAGTCGAAATAGCCTGAGTTACAGAACTTGGGCTATTCGCATTTTCAGGCCCTTCCTTTACTTTTATCATGTACACAGCTATTGAGGCAACAAGACAGGCCATTGCTCCAGCATACCAAACCGCATTATATCCGGAATTATCTGCCAGGCGCAACCAGAGTAATGGTGAAATGACATGTGCTATTGAAAATGTCATTGTGTAAAAACCCATGTACTTCCCCCGGTTCCTCTCATTGGCAAATTCCATAGCGTAGGTATTACTGAAAGGGAAGCTGAGAATTTCGCCAAATGTGATGAGCAAGAGAAAAACTGTTGCTGCCAGCCAGGCTGTCTGGATAAGCCCAAGGCTGAGTACCCCCAGAGCTATGAGCAATCCACCAGTCATAATGAGACTTAGAGATTGAAAATATTTTTCAAGGGCATAGATCAATGGCATTTCGACCAGAAAAATGAGTAATCCATTCATGCCCATGAGAAGTCCTACCATGGACTCATCAAAGCCGAGCCCGTCTTTGTAATAAAGCGGAACAATATATATGAGCTGGAAGAAGACCCCGATAATCACAGCAAGCAGAATAAGGTAAAGCATATAGGGCACATCGTGCCAGGGCTTGCGGCCGATTTCTGTTTCGTCTTTGGCTTTGTAGTCGCTGACTTCTTTTTTCTTCTTTCTGAAAAAGCCAAAGAAAAACAGCCCGGCAAGGAAAACCGATAAGGCATTGAATATAAATAGGTAATTGTAAGCTAAATACGCAGCAATATAACCTCCAAGGAACGGACCAAAGGCATATCCGAGATTCACGGCCAGGCGTATAAGGCCTATCGATCGCGTCAGGTTTTCCCTTTTGGAAAAGGCCTCGATCGCCGTCAGGTTGGCCGGTCTGAAAATATCAGCAAAAAAGCTTATGGTAAAAAATCCGGCACACAGCCAGGGAAAACTGCCCAGAGTCATCACCCACAAAAAACATATGGCCGTGATTAAAAGACTGGTCAGCATGACCCGATAATAGCCCAGCATGTCTGTGAGCACTCCTCCTGTAAAAGCGCCAGCTACCGAGCCTAAGCCATAAAAGGACATTACTATGCCACATTGAGTCAAGCTTAGGTCTATCTCCTGGTTGAGATAGATGCTGAGGAATGGCAGTACCATGGCCCCACTGCGGTTGATAAACATAACAAGCGCGAGTAGCCAGACATCTCGTGACAATCCTTTATAGGACTCTAAGTAAAATTTATATAACATGGTAGCGCTTGAGCCTGCAACTTAGCTAAAAGGGCGAGAATAAATATTTAATACAGGAAAAAATTGATCAGTCTTGCTGACCTTGAGTTTTATCGTGCTCTAAAGCTTTCCTTTTGAGCCTTTTCAAAAATGGACTGGCAAAGATGAATTCCTGGAGCGTCTGGTTGGAACTGTTTAATACTTCAGACTTGTTGCCTTGCCACTCCAGTTTTCCTTCGTGGACAAAACAGATATTATCACCAATTTCCATGACCGAACTCATATCATGCGTATTGATGATTGTTGTAATGTTGTTCTCTTTGGTAATGGAGCTTAACAACTCGTCAATGCGGATGGCTGTCTTTGGATCGAGGCCTGAGTTAGGTTCATCAGCAAAAAGATATTTGGGATTTAGAACTATAGCGCGCGCGATACCAACTCTCTTTTGCATACCACCGGAAATTTCTGAAGGATAC
>Ga0208547_1001734_pt1 | contig 11889 bp, 14 predicted proteins | sample DEB08_DNA_5_FD_185501 | JGI IMG/M metagenome (GOLD analysis project Ga0208547, IMG submission 185501) | Aqueous microbial communities from the Delaware River and Bay under freshwater to marine salinity gradient to study organic matter... | ecosystem: Environmental > Aquatic > Marine > Coastal ... | reverse complement strand
GACTGCTGTCATTACCACTATCGCCAAAGAAAGCATCTCTGTTAATACCATTCAATCCTACCTTCCATGTTGTACCTCGCCTTATGCCACCTACTTCAAGTACGATGGTCGGTTTTTGTTGTCGAACGTTTCTTTCCCAGATAGCACGGTTTCCAGCCATACGACCGTGGAAAAGTACGCTCCAAATAACATCAATCCCATCATCACCATTAACAACAACATCATGCCCAAGAGCATTAGCGCCAGTGTGAAAGGCGTCAAAAACAGGGCTAGAATTTTGTGCGCCATATTGTCTCCATAAATTGAATTTCATTATTAAATACCTTGTAGTATATTTACAAAGGAACAACAATGTCAGACATAACTGTGGTTACAACATTTCATCAGCCGGGATTAGAATTATACGGGCAAAGATTTTTAGATTCATTTGCACAACGAGTAGACAAGCGTATTAAGTTGTTAGTGTATGCAGAAAATTGTACACCTGTTAACCCAGATGCTGAAAGAATTACTATTCTTGATGCTAAAGAAGCGTTGCCTAAATTAAATGCATTCAAAGAGCGTTGGAAAGATGTGCCTTATGCAAATGGAGATATTACCAATCATTCTGCTCGTAATGGTCGTAAAGATTGGCAGAAAAAATTCAAATGGGACGCTATCCGTTTTGCAAATAAAACTTATGCTGTGTATGATGCATGTACTAGAAGCACTGATTGGTGCGTATGGATGGATGCAGATACTTATGTACACAGCGACTGGAGTTATGATCAATTTAAAGCACAGTTGCCAGAAGATGTATGGATTACCTATGTAGGTAGAGGTAAAGGTTCACAGACGTGGCCGGAATGCGGGTTTTACGGAATGAATTTACATAATCCTGTATGTCAAGAATTTTTAAAAGAATTTGAACGAGTCTATGAAGATGCAGAAAATGGTATCTTTAAATTAGCCGAATGGCATGATAGTTTTGTATTTGGTACAATCCTTAATGGTATAAAACAGAAACACCCTAATGTATTAGATTACAGTGCAGAAATGTATATGCGCGAAGCAAAAACAGGCGGCGGCGGACATCCACTTATCAATGGTGTTCTAGGTACATGGATAGATCATATGAAAGGTGTTCGAAAACAAGAAGGTCGATCACGCAAGGTAGATATGATGGTTAAGAGAACTGAATCTTACTGGTCGAAATAAGCCGAATAAAATTTATAATCTACAGCATAAAATTCTTTAATAAAATCTATTTGTTTTTTTGTAATTTGTATCTGGCTAGTTAAATTTTTTTTAGTTGCATGAGCTACAGTAGGAGGAATAGTTTCTCCACTTATGTCTTTCATATAATCTAAAAAATCATTTGATAATTGTCTAGTAGAAAAAATTCTATCAAAATAATCAACACTGGTTCCTAATCTTGCTACTTGTGGTATAGTATGTTTTGAAATATCATGACTATTTTCTTGTAAAAATTGTAAATTATCTAAAAAATTTTCCCAGCTCTTAATGGTAGATTGCAGATTTTCTTTATTCTTAATTTCTATTCTATCTGCATATGCACTAACTAATCTTTTGACAGGATCTCTCACCACAGCTATTTTGAAGTCTGGTTCCCAATCTGTTGTGCTTATGCTTTTACTAAATTTGTTTAAGTTTCTTACTATATTAGAAGCTTTTCTTGCCATATGTTTTTTTGTATATGGATAGCAAATAATACTTTCTACAGTTGTTGTTCCGCATTTGGTGCTTACCCTTACTTCTAGTGTTTTATCATTTGGTAATATAATTGCTGGCATTACACATAATTCCGCATAAACTTCCAGGCCTCACCGCTTGCAAGTTCATTAAAACTCCAATGACACATTGATATCTTTTCTAACCAGCTCTGTCTATCAAATTCTTTAGGATTTTCTAATCTTTTTAAATTTGTGTTTGCACACTCACTGTACATACTGTGATTAGGATTAGCATCCATTTGGAATACAGGTACACCCTCTATTAAACTGGCAACGCCAGGACTACTATTATAAACAACAGTTGCCCAGGCATTTTTTAAATCGTGTGTAATATGTTTGCCGTCATTGCTAATAGAAACATTTGGATAATTTAATTTTAGATAGGCATTTGTTTTTCCGTCTCCGGGATGACCTCTTACAACTATATGTCTGTCAGAATGTTTTCGTATTTCTGGAATAAGATGATGTAAAAACTTCATCACATCAAGTCCTTGCATACTCCAGCCATTATTTCTTTGTAAGCAAACTAATATATGATTACCTTGTGTTCGGTAATTTTTTAATTTAAGATCTAAAGTATCGCTAATAGTTTCCCATCTTTTTGGATCTACATCAGTATCAAAATAAAATCCAGTGTCTCTAAATACACCGTCAAAACTATAACGCAGATAGTTACCAGGTTGATTTTTTGATTTTGTAGCAAATAAAAATAAATTACTATCTACTACTACTGTTCTTTTTCCTACCAATTTTTGAGTTTCAATAACATTTTTTCTAAGATTTAAATGAGGAACATTTTTGCTACCTGGATGAACAAACCCTTGTAGAACAGCAACATCACAGTCAATAATATTCATTCCGTGATGGTTCAACCCTATGTCGTTATTGTTGTTTACACCTTGGATAAAATTATAAAGTATCTGAGGTTTTTCTGGACTAGAGTTTTTTGGTGGGATGCCAGAGTGGTAACTCACTACTTTCATTTACTATCTCCCATGCATATCCGCTTCTTAACTCGTGTACATCAAATTGACAATATCCTAAATGGGCAAAAAATGCATCTACTTCATCTCTGGTAGGGACCTTTGGTGTATCAACTAACTGTAGCTTAGTTTCGCAAAGAGGAGTTGCTGCGTTTGGACCTAATACAATAGCAGGCTTACCCTCCATAAGAGCTTCAACTGCTGCAATACTGTTATAAGTTACAAGACAATGAACATCTTCTGCAAGTGCTGCTTGAATGGTTTTGTCTGTTACTCTTTCAGTTCTATTAGGTTTTAATCTAATTTCAATAGGACGGTCGGTATATTTTTTAATTTCAGATACAACCTGTTTTACCCATGTTTGAGGATCTGGTTGACCAAACAGTCTCATTGCCTTTTCACTAGGTGGACAAATTAAAATTTTTCTTCCTGGAGAAAATTTTCTGTATCTATAACCATGTTTTTTTGCTCTATCTAATGGACGATCAATTATAGGTCCACAGTTTTGCATATTGTTTTTTGTAACTCTATGTAACCATTTGTTCTTGAAGTTACCAAAATATCCTGTATCAATTGTATAAAATGTCCTACCTGTCTCTTGACATTTGGCTATGGCTTTACGGCTTCCACCACCAACACCTCTAATAACTAGTGCAGTATCGTCATTCAAATGATCAGAATATGAACTTACAACACCATTACTGCCCATTGCAAAATTTTCTAATATAGGATCGTATACATGACCCTTTCTTTCAAAGTTTACTTCGCTAGTATCAATTGCTACAATTTTTCCCATGTGACCTTTTACTCTTTCTGTGATCGATTCCCAAGTATTTCCTTTGTAATACTTAGCATTAGGATCAACCAAATAATTTATAACCGATTTTAAAATTTCTTGTTTTTCATTATTAACTTTCCATGTATTAGGAGTAAGTTTGTGTTTGGCATTTAATTCTCTATTTGCTAGATAGCTCTTTTCTGCAAGATACCAATCTGCTGCATATTCACATAAACGATAATCTTTAAACCAAGGGCCGCCATCTGTATAGTGAATAGCAGCTGGTTGAATACCATCTTCTGTTTTTTCTTTGTAGTATCCTACTAACCAGTTCCATTCTTTTTCAAGTCTGCCGATTTCACTGTCTTGTAACCAACTAAATCTGTGCAAATATTTTCCGTCTATATCAGGATTATTAACAAAATCCTTTGTTAATTTTCTATTGCTCGGATGGCCGCAATTCCACAATATGCAAGAACTCCAGTTTTTCCTAGGATACACAGTTTGTTCTTTGCCATCCATTTTTGTCATGCTTTTAGGAGTATAGTCGTGTTGGACACACATAACTGCATAGTTGCGTCTTTTTTCTATTGAATCTTCAATTACTTGCCAAAGATTTCTAACATCTTTTTTAAATAAAAAATCACAGTCTATAAAAAGTGCCCAGCCATCAAAATTACACAATTCGGGAACTAAAAATCTTGTGAAGGTAAATTCAGTACTGGCTAGTTTATCTACCTCTCTCCAATACAATCCCCTTTCACGCATTTCATCTTGCTTGATAGGATAAATTTCTATATTGTTTGGATACTTGGCTTTATCCAAAATACTCTGTCTACAAACTTGATAGGCAATGTCTTCTCTGCTATCGTGTCCGATAAAAATTCTAATTATGCCGTCTTTCAATGTCTTCCTCCACACATTCTTTACCGTATTGTATTTCTACAATTTTCAACGGCTTGTTTGTTTCATTAGCAAGCATGTGCCATTCTTTTGTTCCAATATGCAATGACTCATGCAATTTATACTTACCTTGCAGTTCCATATCAGTTGATGCATTCAGGGTGTAAACACTTGCTTCACCTTCTGATACGAACCAATGTTCTGCTCTTTTTTGATGCCGTTGCATGCTTAGAGTTTTTCCTGGATCAACTGTGAGTTCTTTTACTTTTACTCCAGGACCGTTTTCATGAAGTACTCTATAGTAGCCCCAGTTGCGTTGTGTCTTAGGTTGTTTCCATTCTTCTAATATCCAACTGCTTGAATTCCTTTTATCTTCGCCGCCAACACCAAATTCAAATGTAACACCATATTGATTTTTGTACATATCATATTCTGGTGTAGTATTATTGTTTCTATCTCCACCATTTGCAAATATAATTTCACAACCTGAACCAGTTGTAGACATTAGGTAGAATATAGCATGACATGCTGTATCATCAGTATCATCGAAACTTATGACTTTATCTACCATTGAAAGATTTTTTACAACTTCAAGTCTTTCTTTGAATGGCATAAAGGGTCTACCCTTTTTTCGGGTAAGCCAATCGTCTGAATTTAGGCCAACTACTAATTCGTTGCCTAAAGCCTTTGCAGCTTTAAAAAAGGCTATATGACCACTATGTAAAGGATCAAAGCCTCCAGTGACTAGAACAATCTTTTTCATGCATATATTTATGTGCGCAGTTAATGGTTCAAAATTATTCCGGTTTGAAAGCAGAAATTTTCAAATGTTCTTTTGATGCTTTGTGTCTGGAAAAATTAACAAATCCAGCATCTTCAAATGCTTTTTTTAAAGTTTCAAAAGAGTAACCGCTTTTGTGTACATCCCATAAATCTTCTAATTCACCTCTCTGCCAGCCAAATAATCCAGCACAAGCATGTTCTGTATCTGTTCCATCTAACCATTGCTTAACATGAAAATCTAAATCTGGTAGCAACATAAGAATTTTGCCTTTAGGTTTTAATATTTTATACCACACTGTTAAGACAATCTCTCCTTGTGCAAATGTAAGATGTTCAAAGAAATGACGAGAATAAATGTTATCTACACTATTTTCAGCAACAAGTTTATCTATTTCCCAGGCTTTACATACATAGTCTATACCTGGCAGGTTTCTAATATCACAGGTTTTATAAGTTGATTGTCTAGGTAATTCACCGCAACCAAATTCGATGTTAAGTTCTTCCATGATTTAATTTTCCCAACATATATATATTTACATAAATTCAATTTCGGCTTTAATAAATTTTCTACTTTCTACTAGTATATTTTTTATTGTAATGTTATCATATTTGAAATGTTTTCTAAGATCTAGTATCACTGTTGTATCTTTGTGACTATGTGCTTGTATTAACTCTTTGTATGTTTCTATTGGATAATGGTATCCACAACTCTGATTGCTATATATTAAATCAAATTTTAAATGATCGGGCAAGTCAATATTATTTGCGTCTACAAATGTATATGACAGTTGTCTTTTGTCAAAAGAATTTTTTAGATCTGTAATTGTATTATAAAACCTAAAACTATCAACTGATCCGTATTTTATTTCACGCAACTTTTCTTGTGTGGGTTCAAAATCTCCGTCAAGTAGAAACAAATTTGTTTTATGATTTGTAAAAAAGAATTCACTTTCAAGAGCTAATCCGCATCCTATATCAAGTAAAGATTCGGGCGGATGTTTTAAATATTTCAGTATAATTTCATACATTTGGAATTTATGATCAATATGACCTTGTTCATTCCATCTGTTAATCCAATTTCTTTTTTTCATTTTATCACATAAGGATTTCTATCAATTACAGCAGGGTATAAACTTTTAAGGTGTTGCCAAGGTAACCCTTGTTCTATTTCGTCTGTACGCCACTGGCAATATGCAAGATTGTTAAGCCATTGTTGGCGATCAAAAACATCTGGTTTTTCTAACTTTGATAAACTTTTATTACTTACTGGCCAAGCCATTGAACTTGGACATAAACTAAATGTAGGTATTCCTTCACAAGCACTTTCAGTTAGTGCGTTAGTGTTGAATCCAATCACAGCCCAAGCCCTATTAAAGTCTTGATACAATCCGTCACCGCCGTTTAGTAAACCCGCGCCTGTATTATTTTGACTTAGTTCAAAGTTTTTTAGATGGCAGCGATCGATTATTTCTAACTGTCTTTCAATACGGGCGGGATGAAGTCTTACAATAATTTTTCTATCAGTGTACTTGCGTATTTCTGTTAATGTGTGAGAAAGAAACGCATCATAAGTCTTATGCTTTTTTAATAAGTTTTTTAAACTACTATCTCCTGGTCGTTGAAGCAGTAATAATATTGCATCACCAGGTTGGTGCCAATCTTTGATTTCTATGTTCTGTTCTGACTGTACTCTATTCCACCGATCCTGAGGACAATCTTTTACATTGTATTCGCCCTCGTCATGAAAATAACTCCACCAACTGAATCTATGATATGCTCTAGGATTTGGATAGTTAGGCATGTTTCTTCTGAACACTGCTGACTCTGCGCATATGTATGGCTTGCCGCTGTACCTTATGTATTCGTAGATATGACCTAATTTTTTTTGACGTTTTTGTTCTAGTATGTTACTTTGTAAAAAAATATCAGCACTATTAATTGTATCTTTATCTGACCAGTCAGCTAGTACAACATTGTCTCCTCCTATGATAGGATGATTTCTATACGCTTCTTTGATTGCAACAATTAATGGTTCAGAGTTTTTCATTTACAAAATACATTCCTGTTTTTTCCAAGAATCTGTGTTTCTTCTTTTTACCCATTGTAGAAACTCTACGCAATTGGTTTGTTAGTGTTTGATCTAATCTAAAACCATAGTTCTTCATAGTGTTAATCCAATATGGTGGGTCTTGACAGTTTACATGATGATATCCTGTCTGGCCAACGACAGCATGTGTCATAACAAGATTCTTGCACTTTTGCATTGCTTGCACATAATTAGGAATATATTTTTCATAAACATGTTCGACAAATTCTACACTCCAACCAATATCAAATATTTCATTTACAGGTGCCGGTCCTGTTGTAAAATCGTGTAGAATAAAATTTTTTGGATTGTATCTTTCTAGAGTATGGTCGCCATCAATGCCTAACACATAAAACCCTTTTTGTTCTGCAAGTTCTACCATGCCGCCTGGTCCACAACCTATATCTAAAAAACTTTTGTGACCAAGATTCTTAAACCAATCAAGTGCACCTTCGTCTAAATGTGTAAGGCCGTTGTGACCCCCTAAGTGTTCTTCTAACATTAAATGTCCCTAACTATAAATTTTTTGTATGTATTAAGATACTTATCTTTCTCTTTCTGTTTGCCCTTTAAGGTTAGAAACACACTTTGGTTTCCGTTTTTACCTATACTCATCCAATATAGTTTTGGAGGTTGTTCGTGAAAATCATATTCTTTACTTAATTCGTATAGTACATTTTGATCATGAAAAGGAGCCCATTGATCAAATGGTTTTGCTAAAAGTCTATCTGCAAAGTCTTTAGCAAATCCGGGATGTCCGTAAGTAACTAGCCCTGCTAACCAGTGTTTGTCTTTAAGATGTCGTAATACTGTTATTCGTTTTGCTACTTCTATAAATTTTTCAGGTGTAGTTTTTCTTGTGCAAATAGTATCTGCATCTAGTGTCATAACCAGATCTTTGTCGCTAAACTTTTCAGCTACTTTTAAAAATCTAACTGCTTGTAGATAACCTATTCTAGCAGTGTCATTTACAAACTCTCTTTGTTCACTTGTATATTCTACACCTTTAACTTTTTCTATATGTGTAGGATTTACAACATGGACATGACAGGTTATCCAAGGATTAAAATATTTTATACTTCGTACTAGATGTATGGCCCAATCATCGTAATAAGTTTGATCACATCCTACTAGTATGTTATAACGTGGCATCTTCCATCCCTGCTACTCTAAGTTTAACCACGTTTGTAATTTGCCACTGCTTTTGATCAAGTGCTTTGAGAACACCTAACCATTTGTTACGCATTAGTGCAAACTCGTTAATAATCTTTTCGTAGTCAACAACGTCTGCCTCGCCGTCAACGTATTTTTCAACGTCACGGCTTGACAGAGCTCGTTGATAGTTTTCAAGATATTTTTTAAAAAACGAACTACGCAATCTACGCAGTTCAATATTTAAGTAGTTCAGGATTGCTTCAATTTCTTGCAGTTGATTGAAGCGGTGTTCGACAATGCCGGGCATTTCTGCCGCGGCTCGTTCTACATTGCCGTGTAGTTTTACTTCCTTACGAGCTTCAGAAAGTTCTGACTCAAAGTGTGCTACTGCGTCTGGAATCTTAGAAATATCTCTAGATATTTCACTATACCAACCCATTACCAGTCCTCTTCTTCGTCATCGTATGAGTCATTATCAACATCAAGATAGTAGTTAATTGCATTGTCAAGATCATTGCAGTTGCCAAGTGCGTTTTTAAAATGTTCATCGTCTGCGCCATAATCTGCACAGACTTCAACGTAGCGTTCTGCAACAACTTCAATATTTTTCTTGTCAATGTTATCCTTAAATACTGTCCAAATATCAACAATTTGTGATTCATCCATTAACAGGCTCCTCGATTGGTTCTTCTATGTCGTCTTGGATATTTACCTTTTCATCAGTAATATTAACATGATCTGACATTACCATATCGAGCAATTCGCCTGTCCAGTTTTTACGATATTCTTTGTGTTCTTCGCCTTTTGAATCAATATATTTTAATCTGTTGCCATCTTTAGATAACAGACCTTTCTTTTCAAAAAGTTCTACAAGTCCACTGTAAGGGTTCATACCTGTCTCGTATGGAATCTTAACTTGCACACCTTCAAACGGTTTTGCGTAACGTGTTTTCATTACTTTACAGCCTGCACGTATACCACGTACTTCGCTGATTTTGTTACCGTCTTCGTCTTCTTTTAGTTTTAACTTTTTCATTGCAACTACAATTGAACTTGCATAGATAAAGCCTTGTCCACCGCTGATTTTGTCATCTGGATCAAACATATCTTGGCTTGCATATGTATGGTTAGTACATACAAGTCCTACATTGTGCGAACCAATCATATTAACTGTGTTACGAACAAGTGAAGTCAATGCCTTAGGCTTACGACCCATATCACCTTTCATATCACCTTTGTTAAATTGATCAACGTCTGTAGGTGTTAGTAACATACCCAAACTATCAATAACAAACAGAACTTTAGGACGATCTTCTTCGTCCATTGCTTTGTAGTCTGTCATGAATGTTGAAATAGTTTTTGCTACATCATCAATCATTGACATGTTTAGTTTTAGTAGTTTTTCTTCTGAAGTATCTACATCAAGAGCGTGTAGCCAACTTTCATCAAGTGCATTCTCTGAATCAATTAGTACAACAAAGATGCCTTGATCCTGTGCTGCTTTTACAATGTTACCTGCACAGATATATGATTTACCTGCGCCTGACTCACCTGCAAACACAGTCACCTTACCCATAGGAACACCTTTGTGAAAATCACCTGAGATAAGATAATTGAGTGCATAGTTACCTGTTGAAATCCAATCAGTGGGATCATTAAATCCTGCACTCATACCTGAAATAGATTTTGTTAGTTGTGTCCGAAACTTGCTCGGATCAAACGATTTAGCCATAGTATCTCCTTATCAAATAAATGGGAGGGATTGCTCCCTCCCTGTGCTATTAGTTACTTTGTCTTGAACGGATCATTGCAAGAATGTCTTGCGCATTACCACTTTCTGCAGGTGCTGGCTCAGCCGCTGGTGCTGGAGTTGCTTCTGCTTGTGGTGCTGGTGCAGTTTCTACAGCTGGTGCTGGAGTTGCTGCTGGCGCTTCTGTTCTTGAAGTTGCAGTACCGTTAGTTGATGATACATTTGGATCACCTGTACGTGCTGCCATACCCGCTGGACGGAAATACTGACCAAAACGATCAGCATCATAAGCCTCGCCATCAACAGATGCTTCAAACATCTCCTTCATAACCTTAAGTTCTACATCAGTAGGTTTCTTAGGTAAGAAGTCGCTCAAGTTAAACAAACCGTGTGTGTTAACTGCTTGCATTTCTGCATCACCAAGTGGACGCTCTCTACGTGCCCAGTTAGATGTTGAATAGTCTGCGTAACCACCTTTGGTTGTTTTTGCAAGACGGAAGTCTACACCAGCAGTATAATCTGTTGGTAATTCTTCCATGTCTGGATCCATTAATGCCGCTTTGATAATTTGGAAAATTTGTGGACCAATAATAAATCTACGGATTGGGTTTTCCGGAGTTTTATCTTCTTGTAGTGGGCTATCAGTTACAAAGCCTTGGAATACGTATGAACGCTTCTTCCAATACTTACGACCCATGTCTTCGAGACTTGGATCTTTAAACCATGCACGTACCTCATTTAAGATATCGCATGTTTCGCCATACATTTCCATACACGGAATCTGTACCTGTACAGGACGTGAATCAGTTTCACCTTTTACTCCTGCAAATGGTAGTTTGATCATCAAACGTTCTTTCCAAAAGAAAGTGTTTGACTCATCGCCATCAGGTAAAAAGCGTAGAACACTTGTCTCGCCTTCTTTCATATTCCAAAATGGGAAAATTGCGTTATCGCCGCCGCTTGTTGAACCACCGCTTGTGCGTGATTCTTGCTCTTTTAGTTTTGCTCTTATTTCAGCTAATGATGCCATAGTTTTGCCTCCTTATATATTGCCTATTGCATTGTGCCTTAATATCATATAGCACATTACATACTATACGATAATATTTAGCAGAAGTCAACCTTTTTCTGCTAGTTTTTTGAATTAATTGGTCAAACCAGCTAATTCTCTCATATGATCCATTTCTGCATCGTGTTCTGCACTTGCTTCTTGTCTCATTGAATGTTCTTCAAACTTGTGTTTGATTGCTTCGATAAATTCTTTTGCGCCATTAATGTATCTTTCGCCGTAGTCTTTCTCTACTGCTGTTAGGACTGCTGTTTCACCTTTTGGAAACTCGCCTGTTTCTCTGTCAAACAGTGAAAGCACAAACTCAGTTACAGGAACTTGAGGTTTATCTTCATCAAAGTCTTCTTTAGCGCCTTTAGGATTACTTCCTTTGCTACCTTTACCTTTTCCTTTTTTGTCATTGTAGTATTGCAGGTAATTTTCATGTCCCGGAATAGCTTCTGCTGCATCTGGACTTTTCATATAAATCTGTAACCATTTTCTGAAGCGTGGATCTTTTTCCATATTTTCTTCAACTGGTGCGTCTTCTAATCCTTGCTCAACTACATCGTCTGCCCATGATTCAAAACTTTCAAAGTCATACTGTCCGTGATCCCAATCATCGCCACCGTATAGGTCTTGATATTCATCGTATGAACTTGGCTGTCCG
>Ga0208547_1001730_pt1 | contig 11912 bp, 8 predicted proteins | sample DEB08_DNA_5_FD_185501 | JGI IMG/M metagenome (GOLD analysis project Ga0208547, IMG submission 185501) | Aqueous microbial communities from the Delaware River and Bay under freshwater to marine salinity gradient to study organic matter... | ecosystem: Environmental > Aquatic > Marine > Coastal ... | reverse complement strand
TTATCTATAAATACTTCTGGAGTAACAAAGAAAAGATACAGAGTGCTTGGATGAAGTTTACCTTTGGTCGTGATGTACGAGGGTTTGACTTTATCGACAGTAACTTGCATTTAATCACAGCAGACACTGACGGCTTACACTTAGAACAATTGACGCTTGAAGACGGTATTAAAGATGCTGGATTAGATTATACATTGTATCTTGATAGCCGGGTGGATGGTAGTACATTGACTACTACCTACGATGCTGCTTCTAAGACTACTACTATATCCGGTTTCCCTTATGATCCTACAGATGTAGAGATATACACAAAGAATGGACACAAGATAGCATTTACTAGAACATCAGCTACAGCAGGTACAGTGGTAGGAGATTTAACTTCTACAGATTTCTTTGCTGGTAAGTCGTACAATATGTTGTACAGGTTCTCTGACCAAACACTTAAACAACCAACAGAAAGAGGAGGTCGTAGTGCATCTGACTACGCTTATCAAACGATCCGTAACGGTAGTATAAACTACGCAGATACCGGACACTTCACTGTTGAAGTAACACCTAAATACAGAGACAAGTACAGCTACGCATTCAATCCTGACAGTGTAGGAGCTAACTTAATACTTAATGCTTTCACCCCACAGGACGGACACTTCAGATTCCCTGTACAAGCACAACCTAACGAAGCAAAGATTGAAGTAGTTAGTGATTCTGCTTTACCAGTTAAGCTATTAGGTGCAGAGTTTGAATCCATGTTTATACCGAGGAGCAGAAGATATGGAGCTTAGAATAGATGAAGCACAACTTGATATGGATGCTCCTGATCTGTACGAAGATTTACGGGAGGCAGATATGTTAGAGATTCTTGGATTGATGCACCACCCTAGAGATGCTGTGTATATGTCGTATGCTTCTTCTACTAAGTGCTACAGTGTAAAAGATGATAACAACTATCTATACTGCTCATTTGGAGTAGCTCCTATCGAAGGTACTAATATCGGAAGTGCTTGGTTATTAGGTACTAGAAGATTACCAAAGATAAAGAAGTTCTTCTTACAACACTCTAAGGAGCGTATGCAGGAACTATTAAATGGATTTGATTACTTAACTAACTTTGTTATGCGTACTAACACACTGAGCATTAGATGGTTGGAGTGGCTAGGTGCTGAGTTTAACGATTGTCAGTACGAGAACTATCTGTCATTTATATTAGAGAGGAAGTAAGTATATGTGTCATCCAGCAGCATTCGCAGTTATGGGAGGTCTCCAAGCAGGAGTACAGGCGTTGGGCAGTAGGCAACAAGCTAAGATGCAGTATCAAGCTGCCCGTCAACAAGCTGAGATGCAAAGGCGTTATCAAGAACAAGCTGCTGCTGCGGAAAGACAAAGAGCACAACAAGAACAAGCCTCGATGCGTATGCGTCAAGCACAGGAGCAGGAAGCTGTTGGACGGGAACTTGAACAAGTCAGTCGTAAGTCACAAGCAGCACTTGCTAGAGCTAGAGTGGCAGCTGGAGAAGCTGGTGTAGCAGGTGCATCTGTTCAAGCGTTGATGGGTGACTATATGAGACAGGAAGCTGGGTACAGAGCTGCGTTATTAAGACAACAAGAGTTAGGTGCAGTAGGTACTGGACTCGGTCTTGAACAAGCTGGACTCGCTTCTCAACAACGATTGATCGGTATTAGACAACCAATAGCACAACCAATCAGACCTAGAGGACTTGGTATACAAGATGTATTAGGCGTAGCTAGCGGTGCTATGCAGGGGTATATGGGTGGTAGAATGCTTAGTAATGGTGTTAGTGGAAGTCCCGACGGTCTGCAAAGATTTGATAGCACTGTTTCAGCAGACGCAGCTACCACTATGCCTAGCTTTTTTAGACCTCTTACTATTTCTTTAGGCGGTGGTAAAACCTCCACATACATGCCTGATACAGATCAATACAGCATTTAATTATGGCTAAGGAACGAGTACAAGTACAAGGTCTAGGAGATGTTGCTCCTGGTATTACTCCAACTATTCAACGAGCTGGTCAGTACTCCGTTGCACAATTAAGAGCAGCCCCCGTCCAAGCACCCCGCAGTAAACTGTTAGACTTAGCAGAAGCGTTGGGTACAAGCATGGAGATAGTCGGGCAGTACGGTAAGCTGAAAGAGTTTGAATTTAAAAAAGGACAAGAGCGTGGTGAGATGGAAGCAGCTACTGCTGATCTTGAGACATCTATTGATGAATTAGATACAACAGGAGAGAAGTTAGTAGAGCAAGGATTGTTACCTAGATCACAACTGCTTGGTTATCAACGCTCATTCCGCAGACGCATCGGTCAGAGGTACGCTAGAAAGACTTACGCTAACAGCTTACAAGCTAGGATGGAAGAGGTAACTCAGAACCTAGACAGCGATGCAGACATCATAGAGAATATACTAGCTGAAGAAAGACAGAAGATAACAGAGCAGTTAGGTGGTTCTCAATTCGCTATGCAAGGGTTCGGTGACTACGCTGACTCTATTGAGAATAGTTTTTATAACAACGCTGTTAAGCAAAGAGACAAAGCTACTCAAGAGTACAACGAAAGCTTAGTTATTGAGGATGCTAATGATACATTCCCAAAGCAGATACTAGAGGCTAGTGTAGAGGACGACTATACAGACTTTGAGAATAGTTTAAAAACTTGGATGGAGGAACGGTCAACAAAGGATCGTATACCAAGGTCTAGGATGGTTGAGTTAATTTGGAACGGAATGGCGAAGACAGCTGTAAGCGATCTGTTATTTCAAAAACAACCGGACAAAGCTGAAAAGATTTTAAACGCTATAACAAGTGTAGATTTAACAGGTGAAGGCGGTAAGTTAGGAAATATAAATAGACCTAACGCTTTAATCAGAACCGAAACTTTAAGTTTTAAATCTCAAATACAACAAGTAAAAGAGGCTATTAAGGCTGATGTTGAGTTCGATGCTAACGATATAATGGCTGTTGTTAACCCTGCCTTACAATCAGTTAATGATGGTATAACAGGTATAGAACAATTAGACGCAATCAGTTTAAGAAGTATTGAAGGTTTCTTAAAGGATGTCGGATTTGAAGGGGATATTGCAAAAGAAGCAGAAAGTTTATTAAGAAGTAAAGATACATCTAAGCTATTAGATTACACTAGGTTGTATTACGCTAATGATGCGAAACGAGAGGCTTATGGTTTAGCTGCTAATAAAATAGATTATTCAGCTATACAAATTACTCAGCGATCTGCCTCTCATTTATCTAAAGACCAAAAGGTAGAAGTGTCAGAAAATATGCGTAAAGCCGTTGCGGAAGGTAGAAGAGCTAAGGATGTGTTAGATGCTGGTGGGGGTATAGGAAATGCACCTATAACAGATGTATCAATGAAAGTTGAAGCTGCTAGGCTTGAGGCAGAGCAAGAAGAAAATACTTGGTTTGAAAGAGACGAAAGTTATAAAGACTACCGTAGTAGCTTAGATGCAGGGTTTGAAGATACATTGCTAGAGTTTTATCCTAAATTAAAAGTTGGGGATGTCCGCAGGGAAATAGATAGCGACACTCCTGTATTTAAAGATTTATATAATAAAAAGATAAAAGAAGCTCAGATAAAATTAAAGAACGCTCCAGATAGACTTGAAGCAATAAAGTCCAGGTTTGAAGAAATTAAAACCGAAGTTATGGGTAATTGGTCTGACTTTGTTAAAGCTAAAAAGTTTTACGAAGAAGGTACGATAGTTGGGATTGAGCAAGCTAAAGCTAAAGGAGAAGAGTTCTTAGATACTTTAGACATAGATGAGGAAACCTCTCAAGAGAAACTAGAATCTATTATAAAACCAGCAGCTAAAGCATGGTACGAAAGTATACCTGGTTTTGAAGAAACTACCGAAGAAGATAGAGAAATGGAAAGACAATCTAAAATAATTAGAAATGTTGATCTTAATGAGCTTGGTCCGAATAAAATAAAAGATAGGAGAATAGCTTGGAATAAAGCTGATGTTGTTAAAAGTGCATATAATAAAAACCCTGATAATGTAGATTTAATCAATATATATGAATTGATGCGTAGGAAATGGGGGTATCAGAATCCTAGTGAGTATTTATCAGATAGATCGGAGTTTGAGTTAGATTTTAGAGAGACTCCATTTTATACAGATAAGGCATCATTAAAGGAAGAAGTAGTTGGTTTATTTCAAGAATGGTCTGTATATTCACAAACACCTAAAGCTGAAAGAGACTTAGAAGCTTTTCCTATCTTTAAAAAATGGAATGAAGTTTTTGGTGTTAGAGACGATAAAGATATTTTATTAGTAAAAGACGCACAACTTAACATACTGAAAGCACAGCAGTAACATGGCTACTGAAGAAGAATGGTTAGCCGGTTTTGATACAGAAGCAGATCAAGCTGGAGATGTAACAACAGAAGTTAAACCACAGGAGATACCTCAAGATTGGGTAGCAGGTTTTGGAGATGAAGAGGAAGATGAGGTTGTAGATTTTGTTGATGAGGAACCACTAAGAGGAAACGAAAGTGAACCTTTTTGGCATCCTTGGGTTAGACAAGCTACAGCTACATATCTTACAAGGCATAAACCAGCTGCTGAAATAATACAGAGATCAGCTGTTAGGACGGCTGAAGACTTATATAATGTAGTTAATGAAGGCATTCCACTGGGTGATGGTAAAGCTGCTAGGTGGGAAGAGGAGTGGCTGGGCGATCCTAAGAATGCAGTAGTAGATATTAGTGCAGATATAGGATCATGGTTAACATCTTTCTTTAGTGTTGGTGGTTTATTTACTAAAACCGTAACACTACCTGCTCAACTTCCTAAAATACAAAAAGGACTAGCGGTCGGTAAGGAACTATTAACATCTACTAAGCTTGGTAAAAAACTATTCGGGGTAACTAAAGTAGCCTCAGAAGGGTTTTTGAAAGGTGCTGTAGCTGATTATATACGAACTGATGTTGATGATTTAGAAGCTAAAGAAGCAGTCGATAAAAGATTAGAGGAGTTATATATTGGAGCTGCTATGGGAGCTGGTGTTAACTTAACTGTTAACGGTTTAGGTAGGGTTATAGCTGCAGGTTCAAGGAAGATCGAAGCATTACGCCAAGTCAGAAAAGCTGCTGAAGGGAAAGCTGATCCAGAGAAAGCGTTAAAAGATTTAAAGGAAGCTGTTGAAGAAGAGAATGCTATTAAGCAAGACCTTAGTGAACAGATCGATCCAGCTAAAAACGACTTTGATGTGGAGCTTAAAACAAAGGTTGATGAGCCTGAATTACCTAAAGCAGAAGAACCTGTTAAGCCTGAAGTAGAAACACCTATCGTTGAAAAGGCTAAACCAAAGGTGGACCCAGCTGATGAAGTATTTCAATTTATACAAGGACAACGAAACTACCCATTACAAGTACAAGCTATGGTTCAAGAGACTATTAAGCTTAGTCAGCGTTTAACACCTAAAGTAAATAGTTTAGTAGAAGATATATCAAAGCTAGATAATGCTGTGTTAAAAGAGTCTAATGTTGATGTAGGTAAATCCTTTGATGAAATAAAAAGTAAGATAATAACACTTGAGGACGAGCTACTTAGAAATAGAAAACTCGTAGATATAAGAGCTAAGGTAGGAAATTTCGCAGGAAGATTACTCGCTGGTTTCAGAAAGAAAGAGGTAGTGGATTTAACTAAACCTTTTGAATATAAACCAGGGGTACGAAAACAGTTAGATAATATAGATACTTTATTAAATCTAATTAAAAGCGTAAAGACGGGTACTAACTACGGACAAGATATTGTTAAAACATTAAGAACTGAATTATCTTTGTTGGATGAAGTAGCCGAAACAGGGAACTTAGCTGCTGCGTTAGACAAACAATTTAACCTTACAGCCGAGAGTAGCTTAAACACTATCTGGGGTAACTATAAGCAAAGAATAAGTAAACAAGTAATTAAAGAACTTAGGACTAAAGAACCAACTAATAAAGCAGCGTTGGAGTTATTTTCTAACAGAGTCACGACTACATTAAATGGTGCACTGAAGGGTAATAAAAAGGTAGCCAAGAAAGTAAAGACAGCTTTAGCTGATGTTCAAGATATAGTTAAGAACCCGGGTAAATACAGAGAATCCATAGATCAAATCATATCGGATATAACTAAAGCTAAAGACATACCAGCCGACGAAGTAAACAGGTCTTTACGGATACTAGAAGATTTAAAAGAAGGTGTTAACAGTCAAAGATTTATAGATAGCTTGCCTAATAGGGGTAAGATAGTAGAGAAAATATTAAGAGAAGAAGTTGATAACATAGGAAATAAGATAAGAGCTGCTGTTAATTCAGGAACCGAGAGGCAGTTAGTTGATGATGTTATGTCCGATCTATCTGGTAAAATGAAAGAACTGAGTCAATCGGAGAAAGATATTTTATTAAATACGATACGAGTAGAACTATCTAACACTGTAGCTTCTGTGCGGGATAGTATACTAGGAAACTTTAAATCTAAAGAACTGTACAAGCAGTATTCATTGAAATCTCAAATAAGAGAGTTGGATGAAATGGCTGATAAAAGTATAGCTGAGATAAAGGAGTATTTAAAAGTTAACGCCAGAAAAGCACAAGTTGACCCCGAAGGTATTAAGCAATTAAAGACAGAAGTCAGGCAGTCTAGGAAAGTATTAACAGATATACTAAAAAACGAAGAGATCGCAGCTAAGAATGAATTTAATAAAGAATTTCTTAAGGCATTCCAGGCGATGGGTAGACACGGCACTGAAGGTATTAATAACATAGAGTTATCGCTCAGGGCTTTAGAAACCTATAGAATGAATACGGGTTTGTTAATGGGCTTCAGAACTTTTCTTGTAGGTCTACCTTCTGGTATTATTAATTTAACATTACAACCACTTGAAACAGCTTTAAAAACTTTATTAAAAACAAAAAACTTACAAAAGATAAATAGATTAAATAGAGAAGTAAAAGCACATAAGTTAGCTATTGCTGAAATAGCTGCCGTAAAATCATACTTCTCATCTTTTGTAGACGCATTGAGGGTGGCTAAGAACACACTTAAATACGGAGAAGAGGGTTCTTTTATGCCTCAAATAATGAGAAGGCATGAAGAAGATTTAACTAGCGTGTTGGACTCGGTAAAAGCTAAAGAAAAGCCTTACACTATAAACTTTAAAAACAAAAAAGAACTTGAGAAAATGGTAAAAGCTTACGGTGTAGATAACCCTGAGAATGCTACATTATTTAGAAGATTCCTAGAAGATGTGGCGTTAGGGGAAGCTTCTACTCGTTTAAGTAAACTAACCCGACCCCTTTTTGATTTATCGTTTAGAGCCATGCAGATACCGGATCAAGCTATGATATTCTTGGGTTATATGCGTAATCAAGATGCTTTCTTTACGAAGCAAGGAATCGAGAATGGTTTATCAGGAAGACAGTTACAAGAATTTGTCAAAGATGGTTTAGATAAAGCTGTTGTTAGAACAGACGACGGTCTTATCAGGGCTGCTCAATTAGAAGGACAGCAGGACATCGAACAGCTATCTAGGATGATTACATTCCAACAAGAATATGCTGATAAATATGTATCTCAGTTCGCTAAAGGATTTGCTGATTGGTCGAGAGGTGGCGGTAGAGGGGGTCCTGACTTTCTTTCAAGATTTGATGACCCATATATGAACCCATCTAAAATAGCAGCTAGGTGGTTATCTATGTTTATAAAGACACCAACAGCAGTTGCTCAATGGTCTGTAGATAAATTTCCCATCACTAGAGGCACTCATTTAGGATTGATGGCTTTAGGTGGTGTTACTAAAAATACAATAGGTACAAATACTCAACGAGCTATTAGAAGATTAGAAAAATCTATAAAAGATATAGATAACGCCTTAACTCTTAAACCTATAACAAAAGATGCTAAGGATGATTTCTTTAGACAAAGAGCTGACTTAGTAAAAACAAAAGAAGATTTAATTCTAAAACAAGCTGAAATAAAATCAGAAGCTTTAACTGATTTCTTTCTTGGAACTACTTTATTAGTAGGAATTACTCATTGGTTAGCTGCTGGTAGGATAACTGGGTCAGGTGCTCATTTAAGTAGAGAACAAAGGGATAGATTGATTAAAGGGGAGGCTGCGTGGAAACCTAACCATATATATGTCGAGTGGGACGGTGAGTTAAAAGCTATAGATTACAGCAGGTTAGAGCCACTATCTACAATCCTATCGTCTTATGTTGATATGATTCATCATTTAGAATTTTCACAAGAAGACCCTACAGACGATGATGTAAACATGTTTAATGTAATGTTAACCTCTTTGATTTATAATTTTAAAAACAAATACTTTTTGAGGGGTCTTAGTGATTTTATGGATTTATTTAATCCCAACACTCCAGAGGGTAAATGGGAATCCTTTGCAGCGAGTCAAGTGGGTACATTACTACCTAGACCTATTTCTGAATTTAATAAAATAAATCAAGAATATGCAGAATACGCTATAGGTTTCCAAGAGAAGGTTAGGTTAAGATCAGGTAGGACAAACCAAAGGATCGAAAGGAATTTATTCGGAGAGAAGGTTAGTCGTATATATGGTCAGGAAGGTTTGTGGGGTATGGTTAATCCTATTCATGTTACTGATGTAAAAGATGACTCCGTTATGAGTGAAATTACTAACTTCAGAGAGCCTGTAGGTAAACAAGACTTTTATAGAAAAAGAGGTTTGAGAGGCGATATAGACCTTAGAAAGTTTAGGAATAAATCTAATCAATATCCGTTATTTCAAGCCTACGCTGATTTAATAAGCAGTAAGAAGAAGGAAGTGGAAATTGATGGTAAGGTCTACAATACGACGCTTAGAGGTGCTATAAGGAAATTAATAAGAACTAAAGAATATAGGGATGCTATAACTGCCGGGGAGGTATTAGAAGGTGAAGTTAGTAAGATTGATTTGATAAGTGGATACATAGATGAATACAGGTCGCACTTCTGGAATCAGATGAAAGAAGATCGTCGATATAATAACTATGTAGATGAAGACGGTGTATCTTGGAAGAACTTTGTAAGAATAGAAGGCGTTAAAGAAAGACGCAGAAAAAGAACTGAACGCACTAAAGGTATGAAGGAACTAATGTTACCCGCTCTTGACTAAGTGCTTGAACTCCTAACTCAATAGTTAATAATATATTATCATGGCAAACACCTATGTAGACTACACAGCAACAGCAGCTCAGACTGACTTTGCTTTTAACTTTCCTTACCTAGAAGACGAACATGTTACAGTCGAAATAGATGGTACGCCAACAACTGCTTTTACTATTGTTACTTCTCCAGCCACTAAAGTAGTACTGAATGTAGGTGCTACAGCTGGTCAGATCGTCAGAGTAAGAAGAAAGAGTCAACCGGACACGAACCTTGTAGACTTTGAGAATGGTTCAGTACTTACTGAGAGTGAGCTAGATAGAGCGTACTTACACAACCGTTATCTTGCTGAAGAGATCGCTGAACTGAATGATGCGTCGTTGCAACAACAACAGGGCGGTACGGATTGGGATGCTAAGACTAAGAAGATAAAGAACATTGTTGATCCAGTAGACGCACAAGACGCAGCTACTAAGAACTATGTAGATACAGAAATAGACACTGAAGAATCTGCTAGGATTGCTGGAGATGCACTGAAAGTAAACAAAGCTGGAGATACAATGTCTGGTGTTCTGGCGATGGGCGATAATAAAGTTACTGGATTAGGTACTCCTACGGATACAACAGATGCAACTACTAAGACTTATGTAGATAGCAAAGTAAACCAAGCATCCACAGGTGCAAGCTTTCCTCCTACTAAATGGGTATTTACAGCTTCATCTGGTGCTAATACTACATACAGTGTTACGGGAGCAGAGATAGATGGGGATACAGCATACGATGTAAGTATCGATGGATCAGTTAAAGAACCTACCACTGATTATACAGTAGACCCTGATACTGACACCCTCACGATTATTCCTACTCTTAACGGTTCTGAAAACATTGTAGTTATTGAAAGAGGATTTGGTGTAGCTTTAACAACAGGTTCCATAAGCGGTTCGCAATTAGAAGATGGATCAGTTACAACTCCTAAGTTAGCGGATGGAGCTATTACTGCTGCTAAGATTAGTACCACAGACACAAACTTTAATGTACAGTCAGATGGAAAGGTTGGTATTGGTACTGCGAGTCCTAGTTCTGAGTTGGAAATATCTAAAACAAGCGGGAGTTCCGTTAAATTAACTAGAGCCAGTTTTAAGGGTACGTCAGAAGCTGGCGATGTATCATTTCATAGTGGTGGTAATTCCGGAGAACTAGCTAACCCGGTTGCTAAAATTGTAGGATTGGATACTTTTACTGGTGGGAATAACCCATACAACGGAGAATTAGCATTTTATACATTGTCCAACAACTCTTCTAATGAAAAAATGCGGATCGACACTGATGGTAATGTAGGTATTCTTAATACTAATCCTCAGTACCCGCTGGATATAACAGGTGATGTTAACATTACAGGTGAATACAAGGTAAACGGTACGAAATTACCAGCAGTAACTTCTGTAGACAGTGGTACAGGACTGACAGGTGGTCCTATTACAACGAGTGGTACGATTAGCCTAGCTAACACAGCAGTAACAGCTGGTAGTTACACCAACACGAACTTGACGGTAGACGATCAAGGACGCATCACAGCTGCTAGTAACGGTACTGCTTTATCTAAGTGGGATAGCGGATGGGTAAACCAAGACGACCAAACGACCCCAGAAAGCGTAGATAACGGAGCTACTTTGGTTTTCGATCACGATCTAGGTAGTGCTGCGGTAGGTTCTGTGTTTTCTGTGTATGCAGCTGAAGATTCAAGCGGTACAAATATGGAACAACAAAACTATTTACATTGGGTGGAGTCGTCTAGTTTTTCAAGAGGTGCACAAGTCAAATCGATAACTCCTACAAATATAACAGTACAGTTAGCTCCAAATGCATATACGGTTGCTAACACAGGTGCGTTTAGTTCAAAGAATTGGGGTACAGGTACTAATTTCTTTTCTCACATTAGAGTAGTTTTAGTCGGATAAATACAAGATGATTGAATCTCTATCTGGTCTATTAAATACCGCTCTAGCTATTGCTCTTGGAGTTATCGGGTGGATTATTAAACGCATGATCGAACGATTAGACCTAGGTGATAAACGGATGACTAAGATAGAGGTGGAGTTAGCTGCTCAACGGGAAAGAGATAGAGCTGTTGAAGAACGGATAGCCAAGGTAGAGGACGCTATAAAGGAAGTCCACAACAAACTAGATCGTATGATGGAGGTATTAGTAAAGAGATGAAAAGAGGATTGTACGCAAACATAAACAGACGAAAGAAACTAGGCATCAGCCGTAGTAAGAAGAAGTCTACTATTAGTCCTCAAGCTTACTCTAACATGGAAAAAGGATTCCCTAAGTAAGATGCCGTACAAGTCTAAAAAACAACAGAGGTTGGCAGCTATGGCTGAACCTAGAGGTCACATAACAAAAGCAGACCTGATGGCTGTTAAGCGTAAGAAGCTGGCTATCAAGAAAAAGAAGTAATGGCTAGACGAAGGACAGTATCTTTGAGAGCTTCTGATAAGTCGCCTAAAGGTGGTCTTAGTGAGTCAGGTAGGAAAAGAATAAATGAGCTAACTGGCTCCAACCTTAAAAGACCTCAGCCTGGTGGTGGTGCTAGAAAGCGTAGTTTCTGTGCAAGGATGGAAGGGGTCGAAGGACCGATGAAAGATTCCAAAGGTAGACCAACAAGAAAAGCTTTAGCGTTGCGTCGTTGGAAATGCTAAGACGACCTAAACCACCCCGTATACATCCGCTTACTTTTCAGAGCCGGACGCTTTCTGCTGTAGCAGGTGCTAGTG
>Ga0208547_1001728_pt1 | contig 11917 bp, 10 predicted proteins | sample DEB08_DNA_5_FD_185501 | JGI IMG/M metagenome (GOLD analysis project Ga0208547, IMG submission 185501) | Aqueous microbial communities from the Delaware River and Bay under freshwater to marine salinity gradient to study organic matter... | ecosystem: Environmental > Aquatic > Marine > Coastal ... | reverse complement strand
GTCGGCTAAAACAAATGTACTGCGATTAAAAATTCGCCCGAGCAAACCTGCGAAACCAACCGCTACAACTATCAATAATCCAAAGAGTACTGAATATTGAAAGAACTGCTTTAGATTATTTGTCTTCTCTTCTCTAAAAGTACTTTTGGTAGCAAGTTTAGAAATCAAGATGACAATTCCGGTCAACAAAATTGTCAATACCACAAAAGAAGCAATCATTTATTTAGTATTCCGCAGTCATACAGTGGCCATGGAATTCCAGTAATTCTCCAAGTGCCGTTTTCATCTACTAAGCGAATTATTTGTTCTTCTGTGTAGTAGCTGTCTAAAGGAGCTCCGCTAGGTGTTTCTATTTGAAATTTAACTCTAGCTCTAGAGTCATCGAGTTCGATGCCCAATAAATTAATTCTTACATTTGTTGGAACATAAGTACGATCTAAATCACTTGCAACACATTTAGAATCTGCCTCCATATAAGTCATAGCAGATTCGTAATTACCATCAACAATATCCATTAAATAAGCTTGCACGACACCCTCTGGTGAATTGGCATCTAAATCCTGAGCTGGTCTGTTTGTCGAAACAATTACCACCAGAACAGAAACTAAAACAATTAAAGCTACTACTAGTCCGAGAATCCGATTTGGATTTTTTGAGGTCATATCTAAAATGCTACTCCTCATTAACTGGTTGATGACTAGACTAAGAAAATGACCTCTGCAGCTGCTTTAGAAACCCACTCACTAACGGTTAATTATGGGAAAGCGAGAGGAATAACTGAAATAAACCTCAAAGCAAAGCGAGGTGAGGTATTAGGGCTTTTAGGGCCAAATGGAGCTGGAAAAACAACTTGGATACGTGCAATTTTAGATTTAGTACATCCAACCTCAGGCAATATCAAGATTTTTAATGTTGACTCACGAACGCCAAATGCGAGAAGTGTCATCTCTTATTTACCTGGAGAACTTAATTTACCTAAGAAATTAACAGGCTATGACATAATTAAGCGCTTTACTTCAGGTAGGGATGACATTAGTCAAAACGAAGTAAGCAGCATTGCAAGTCATTTACAAATTGATCTTTCAAAAAAAATCGGCACTTTATCTAAAGGTAATCGACAAAAAGTTGGTTTGGTGCTTGCCCTGGCACCAAAAACCCCCATTCTACTGCTAGACGAACCATCTTCTGGGTTAGATCCCTTCATGCAGAATGTCTTTGAGGATTTAATTAAAAATAAAGTTGAAGAGGGAGCGTGTGTTGTGCTCTCAAGTCATGTCTTGAGTGAACTTGAAAATTTAACTGACCAAATTGCAATTTTGCGGGAAGGGTCACTCATTAACTATAAATCAATTAAAGATCTAAAAAGAGAGTTGAAGCCAAAATATTTTATAACGCTGAAAGATATGAACAATGAAGCTTTAGTAAGAGCCTCTTTGTTTAACAATTCAAACTTTGAAATTATAAAAACTGCAACGCATTTAGAAGTAACGGTTAAAGGTTCTATTGATCCTCTAATTAAAGCGCTCTCAAGGGTAGAAGTGCTAAAAATTGACCAAAAGGGTGGCGACTTAGAGGAATTGTTCAAAACTTTCTACCCTGAACAAAGGGCTAATCATGAGTAAGGCATTTTCATTTATCAGGTCGGAATTTCAAATACAATTTCGCTCTATTTTGGGTTGGTCAATTGCAATCTTTTCGATAGTAAGTCTTACAAATGCATTTTTCCCTAGCATTAAGGGATCCGAAGAGTTAGATCAAATATTCGATCAACTTCCGGAGGCGCTACAACCGCTATTTGGAAATGCTCAGCTTTCAACTCCTATGGGCTACCTACTTACAGAAACTTATCTTTTTTTTCTGCCCGCAGTTTTATTGGTTTATGCAATAGGACGGGGCGCTTACTCACTTGCTGGTGAAGAAGAGGCAGGCACTCTAGATTTATTGCTAGCTCAGCCAATTAGTCGAATTCGTCTTTATTTTCTTAAGTCCATAACGCTCTCGCTTACTCTGATTTGGCTTTCGTTTTTAGCTTTATTACCCACGCTGCTTTACGGTCCGTTCTTTCAAATTGAAATTCCAGCAATAAATTTAATCTCGATCACTATTGCGTTAAGTGCTTTAGTTTTATTTTTTGGCCTGCTCTCGCAAGGAATTTCAGCAGCTACCGGTAGTAGGGCGATAGGTATTGCCTCTGCGGCTAGCTTTGCATTCTTAAGCTATTTAATTGATGGCTTGGGTCAAGCAATTGAATGGCTTGAAAAATTTCGAGTCATTTCACCATGGAAGTGGTACAACGCAAGCGGGTCATTATTTGATACCGATTTTCTTCAAGGCAGTTTAATACTGATTTTTTCTGGTTTGATATTCAAAGTAATAGGTATAACTCGATTCAATAAGAGAAATCTTGCCTCGTAAATATCTAATTTGTGTCGAATTGATCTGAATCAATTTATAGACTAGTTTCCAGCATCGGGCACACCAAGGATCGTATGAATTTACCGAGATTAGAATCCAAGTCTTGGCATGCCTTTGAAGTAAATGATGCAATTAATTTTCTATCAACAGACATAAATCGTGGAATTTCCCCTCAAGAAGCTAAAAAACGAATAAAACAATATGGCGAAAATAAATTACCGCCTCATAAGAGTCGCACCTGGTTACAAAGAATTATTGCCCAAATGAATAATCCTTTGATTTTGATTTTGCTCGGCGCCGCTACTGTTACTTTTTTGCTGGAAGATTACTTGGACTCATCGGTAATTTTTGGAGTGGTAGTAATCAATGCGATTATTGGCTTAATCCAAGAAGGCCGGGCAGAAAATTCCCTTGCGGCAGTCAACGCCATACTTGCCGATCAAGCAACTGTAATCCGTGCTGGTGAGAAAGTTTTGATTGAAGCCAAAAATTTAGTTCCCGGAGACATTGTCTTACTCGAATCAGGTTGCAAAGTTCCTGCAGATTTAAGACTTATTGCCACTCGAAATTTGCGTATTGATGAATCTGCTCTAACTGGTGAGTCAGAAGCAAGTGAAAAGTCTAGTAAAATTGTTGAGAAAAAAGCTCAAATTGCAGATCAGAAATCGATGGCTTTTTCCGGGACGCTAGTTGTATTTGGCGTTGCAAAAGGTCTAGTAGTTGCGACTGGCACTGACACACAAATCGGTAAAATTGGATCACTAGTTAATAAATCTGACTCTCTAGATACACCCTTAACCAAGCGGCTTGAACATTTTGCGAAGCAAATAACAATTTTCGTTTTAATTTTCGGATTGTTGGCTTTTCTTTACGGCATCTATTTATACAGCATGTCAGGGCTTGAATCCTTTTTAATAGTAATCGGAATGGCTGTAGCTGCAATTCCTGAAGGCTTGCCAGCGATTATCACTATTGTGTTGGCTATTGGGACTAGAGCCATGGCAAGAAACCATGCGATTGTTCGAAGACTACCTGCAGTAGAAACACTTGGATCGGTAACTGTTATCTGTAGCGACAAAACTGGAACGCTCACTAAAAATGAAATGACAGCGGTTCAAATATTCACAAAAGAGTCTATGGTTCAAGTTACAGGAACAGGCTACGAGCCACTGGGTGATTTTTTAATTAACAATAAGAAAATTGATCCCCTTGAAAAACCAGATATAGAGGAATTGGTTTTAGCCGCGACTTTATGTAACGATGCAAAGATTCAAAAAAGCTCAAAAAATAGCTGGGAAGTAATCGGGGATCCAACAGAAGGAGCGTTGCTCACTTTAGCGAGCAAAGCTAAATTATTGAGCGATAAAGCAAATAGCGACTGGAAGCGTATTGATCAGATTCCTTTTGAGTCTGAAAACCGATTCATGGCAACTTTAAATCAAAATTTGCATAACAAAAAAATAATTTTTTTAAAAGGTGCACCAGAAAAAATTTTAGAGTTATCTAATCTTACTAATGACTCATACTGGCTAGAAAAGATTGAATCTGCAGGCAGAGCGGGTCAGAGAGTTTTGGGATTTGCCAAGCTGGAAGTTTCTGAAAATTTTTCAGAGCTTTCTCCAGAAAGTATTCCTGAGAACGTAGAAATTATTGGAATGGTTGGGCTTATCGACCCTCCGCGACCAGAGGCCATTTTTGCTATAGCTGAATGTAAAAGTGCTGGAATAGAAGTAAAAATGATTACGGGCGATCACGCTGCCACTGCCTCAAGCATCGCTAAAGAGCTAGGAATTGAGGCAGAAACCGCACTCACTGGTCAAGAAATTGAATTGATGTCTGAAGAGCAACTCATTTCAGCGTTACAAACACATGATGTTATTGCTCGGGCAAGTCCAGAACACAAAATGCGAGTAGTGCATGCATTACAAAAATTAGGAAATTATGTAGCGATGACTGGTGATGGTGTTAATGATGCCCCGGCTTTGCAGGCAGCTGATATTGGAATCGCTATGGGTAAGCGCGGTACTGATGCGGCTAGAAATGCTTCAGATTTAGTTTTGACAGATGACAATTTTGCCACTATTGAACGAGCAATAGAGCGTGGTCGAGTTGTCTTTGACAATATTAAAAAGTCATTTCTTTTTATGCTGCCTACTAATGGCGGTGAAACTGGGTTAATTTTTTCGGCTTTAGTCATGGGAATAACCATGCCAGTGACCGTGGCTCAGATACTTTGGGTCAATATGGTGACGACAATTACTCTTGACTTTGCACTCGCCTTTGAAAAGCCAGAAAAAAACGCAATGAAGCGGCAACCGAGACTGCCCAAAGAACCATTATTAACCAAGCCAATATTAATTCGAATTGTATTTGTAAGTATTTTGATGACAGGTATAACTTTAATGGCTTTTCAATGGGAGCTATCTAGAGGCAGTTCTATTGAAATAGCTAGAACCACTGCGGTAAATGTTTTGGTGTTTTCAGAAATTCTTTACTTAATTAACGTGAGACATTTTACAAAATCTTCCTTATCTCTTAAGTCTTTTACTGAAAATAGGGTAGCTGTGTTTGTGATTGTCATTCTAATTTTGCTACAACTTGCGATAACCTACCTACCTTTATTTAATTCTATTTTTAACACCAGCCCTCTTGATATAACATCTTGGTTTATTATATTGGGGCTTAGCATGGCTAAATTTTTTCTTATAGAATTTGAAAAATTTATTTGGAGACTCAAAAAAGTCTACGTGATGTGATCTAATGAATTAGCAAGCACTTGTTATATGATTGCCTCTACTTGATTGAGGTAAATTGCAAATATTCCTGACTGGAATGCTCACCAGTTTGTCATTAATTGTCGCAATCGGGGCTCAAAATTCTTATATTCTGCGCCTAGGATTACAAAGAAATTATGTGAGCACAGCAATAGTTATTTGTGCAGCTAGTGATGCAGCTTTAATTCTGGCAGGAACTGTGGGCATTGGATTAATCGTTCAAAACGCTAATTGGGCTCTAGAGGTATTTAAATGGCTAGGGGTAATTTATCTAATAGGTTTCGGGGTATTTTCTCTAAAAAGAGCTGCGCGACCTGCTGAATTATTGCCCAGTGCCGGTGAAAAAAAATCTTCTAGAAAAACTGTTATAGCAGCAACATTGGGTTTTACTTTTCTAAATCCACACGTTTATCTTGACACCTTGGTGTTGTTAGGTGGTTTGGCCAATCAATTTGGAGATATGCGTTGGATTTATGCAATTGGTGCCAGCTTAGGTTCAATTCTTTGGTTTGGGTTTTTGGGATTTGGTGCCAATAAAGCAGCTCCCTTGATGTCAAAGCCAATCACGTGGCGGATCTTAGATATCGGAATTGCCGTCATAATGTTTTTAATTGCAGCAAATCTTGCATTTAGCAATGCTTTTTAAGTCTCGAGCCACCTTCGGGAATTGAACCCGAGACCTACGCATTACGAGTGCGTTGCTCTACCATCTGAGCTAAGGTGGCGAAGTTTTACGGCAAATCTGGCATTTGGGCGACGCGTAAATCTCTTCGGTTAATTAATTCTGTAATCATTGAATTAAATTTGTTCAGGCTATCGCCAGGGTTTCCCTCGCCAAAATAATAGTTTCTAATTTTTTGATATTCATCTCTTCTTGGGTAATTAACTAGATAATCTGTAATCATTTTTTCAATTTCATCTATATTGTTTTTGTCAATATTAGGTACAGCTGCTGATACGGGAGCTACCTGTTTAAAAAGTTCGCTGTTGCTTCTTCTATCGCAGATTAATAACACGCCATCTGGTTTTAGATATAAATAATCAATCGTGACACTAGAAACATCTGCAATCAATAAATCTGCAATTTGTAATACCCTCAAAGGATCACCAGTTATAAATTTATGATTAGCTTTTGGATCTTTTTTATTAGCATCTTCAATTAAACTTAGAATGTTTTGATGCAAGTTTTTCCATTGCGGGATTTTGTTCTCTACAATTCTTGGATGTGGCTTATAAAATACTGTCGCATTTTCTTGAGCTAACAATGCTTTCATTATTTTTTCACCGTAAATATCTAAAGATGAGTAATTATTAGCTTCTTGGTCTCCTTGCCAAGTTGGTGCGTAAAGCAAAATTTTTCTGGTTTCATCTACTTCAATAGGTGGCTGCAACACATCTAATTGTGGTCGACCAATTACCCATTCTTTTGAGCCATCCGCAGCCATTAAAGACTTATTTAATCTGTCTTTGGCAGCTTGACCTGCTACTGCCACGAAATCGTAGGCATACATTTGTCGTGAGGTCATAGACATTTTGTCACTCTCACCATGATTTAAGTGAACGTGAAAAGCTCGCTTTGCAGCTAGCGGTTGAAAATTCATCGTTGAATTATTAACATATAAAACTACTTTGTAATTTTTTTCAATAATGGCATCAGTCAAGGTAAAAAAGTCATATATAGAGAAGGTGGGTAATTTAGTTATTTTTCTTAAATAAGTAGTCACGGGATGCTGGCGGCAAATGATATGAACCTTGTGTTTTTCGTTTAATTTTTCAAGCGGTTTGACCCATTGCTCAATTTGATAAATTCGGTGAACATCATCTCCAAAAAAAGCAACGACCTCTGCCCCATCCTGAAGGTTATACAAATCATCAAGCTCTCCAATACCCTCTGGATCGGTTGCGCGCCAAGCGCCAACGGCGGCACCTGCCATTCGGCGGAGTCGGATATACCAACCGCCTTTTGAAAGTTTGGGGTTATTTATTGGGGCTTTTTTCATACAAGATGAAAGCGTAGTCGTTAAAGGGGGTTGCCCGAAAGGCGCTCTGGCTCGTGAAAGACTAAAGCCCGCGAACAATCTTGAGGAGTCCCTATTGATCGGCTTGATCTTGGCTGCTGGTGCTGGACGCCGTCTCAAGCCCTATACCGACACTTTGCCTAAAGCGCTGATTCCAGTTGCGGACGATAGGTCGGTAATGGATGTGATTCTAAATAATTTCTCAAGAGTAGGTATCACAGATGTGGCAGTTGTTGTTGGATACGCCGCTCAAGAAGTTGAAAAGCGAAAAAAAACTTTTGAAGAAAAATATAATTTAAATTTAGATCTGATTTTTAATGATAAGGCTGAAATTTGGAACAATGCTTACTCGCTGTGGTGTGCGCGTGATCTTTTTTCTCAACCTGTTTTACTTTCAAACGGAGATACTGTTCACCCAATAGCAGTAGAAGAAATTTTGCTAGCTAATCGAAATGACTCGATAACCTTAGCCATCGATAATGTTAAAAAGTTAGCAGAAGAAGAAATGAAAGTAACCACCGATTGTGCTGGAAATTTAGCTCGAATTAATAAAATGCTTGATCCTGTGGAAGCCTTTGGTGAATATATTGGAGTCACCATGATTGAACCTGCTGCTAAAGATGCACTGTCAATTTCCCTAGAAGCAACCTGGAAGGCGGATACAACTCTTTACTATGAAGATGGTTATCAAGAGTTTGTGGATCGCGGCAATAAAATTTATTTGCAACCAATTGGTGAGCAATCTTGGGTAGAGGTTGATAACCATGAAGATTTAGAAAAAGCAAGGAAGATCGCATGTCACTACAAATGAGAATGGTGCCCGCACCACACTTTGTTGACATACGAGTAGGTGCACTTGATGATCTATCCCAAATTCTTGAAGACCAAAGAATAAGCTCTGGTGGACACGTAGCAGTCGTAACTAGCCAAGGAGGAGCTCAGCCTTTAAGTAAGACTTTAAAAAATTCCGCTCCTAAAGCAACTTTTTTTACTACTGCGGGTAACTCAATACTTGATGCAAAATCATTAGCTGATGAAATAAAAAACCAAAATTTTGATGCAGTAGTTGGAGTTGGAGGTGGTCGGGTTATTGATGTAACTAAATATGCTGCATCACAAGTTCAATTACCAATGGTTTCTGTGGCAACGAATTTGGCACATGATGGTATTGCTTCTCCGGTTAGCATTTTAGAATTAAATGGCGGTCGCGGATCTTTTGGTGTTACTTCACCTGTAGCGGTCATTATTGATTTAGGAATTGTCAAGAAAGCTCCTGAGCGGTATATCCGAGCTGGCATTGGAGATGTTTTAAGTAATCTCTCTGCGGTAAAAGATTGGGAGCTCGCACAAAGCTTAGGTTTAGAAAAAGTAGATGGGTTAGCTGCTAGCTTGGCGAGAACTAGTGCAGAAGCCCTAATTGGCAGAACAGACTCTATTGACAGTGATGATTTTCTGGTAGTTCTTGCCGAAGCCTTGGTTTTATCAGGGATCGCCATGGGAATGGCTGGATCATCTAGACCCTGCAGTGGCGCTTGCCATGAGATTTCCCATGCAATTGATGAGTTGTTTCCAAATAGAACTCAGCCTCATGGTGAACAAGTTGGGGTTGGCGCCTTATTCGCAACTTTTTTGCGGGAAGCTGATGAAAGATTTGCCGAATTAGCTTTTGCTTTGGCGCAACATAACTTACCAGTTAATTCTCAAGACTTAGGTTTCACTAGTGAAGAATTTGCCCAAGCTATTTTTAAGGCCCCTGAAACACGTCCAGAAAGATTTACGATTTTAGAGCACTTAGCACTAGATGAAAAACAAATTCTAATTAAAGTAAAGGAATTTGAAGCCTCTGTCGATAGCTTGCAGTTAAAAAATTAATTTGCTAAACGAGCTTTTCTTTTTTCTCTTAAGCGCCGGCTTTGCATCAATGAAATTGCAGCTAAGGCACTAAACAAGCTTGCCAGCAAAATACCAATCTTTGCGGAGGCGTTCTCACTAGTGCCAGGCTCAAAAGATAATTCACCTATCAACAAAGAAACGGTGAAGCCGATTCCAGCTAAAAATCCGGCAGCAGTTACATCTTTCCATGTTAAGTTTTCGCTCAACCGCGCTCTCGTAAATTTAGTGATTAGATATGTTGAAGCCAAAACTCCAACTGGTTTACCAATAAATAAACCAAGGACAATAGCAAGAGAAATACCACTGCCAGCTTCTGCCAAACTTATTTCTCTAACATCTACTCCGGCGGCAGTGAAAGCAAAGATTGGGATTGCGAAACCAACACTAATTGGACGCACTTTATGCTCAGCTACTTCTGCAGGAGATTCTTTTTCATTTTTGAATTTGGTGTTTCTAGTTAATAGCGCTATCGCAACGCCAGCCACTGTTGCATGGACACCTGAAAGATAAGTTGCCCACCAAATAGTTACTCCTAAAGGTACTAAAAAATACCAACGAGTTATATTTAATTTTTGCAATACTGCATATAAGGCAAGCAACCCCACTGTTACTAAGAGCATTGTTTGATTTAAATCAGAAGTATAGAAAATTGCGATCACTGTAATAGCTGCTAAATCATCAACAACAGCAAGTGTCAATAAAAACGCTCTTAAAGATGCCGGCAGGTGTTTGCCAGCGACTGCCAATACCGCAAGGGCAAATGCTATGTCGGTAGCAATTGGGATTGCCCAACCGACTAGATATTCTGGACGGTCTCTTAACATGACAACAAAAATCAGAGCAGGCACAGCCATTCCGGCAATCGCGGCGGTGATTGGCACTAAGGCCTGACGAGGATTAGCCAAAGAACCATGAACTAATTCGTGTTTTAACTCTAAGCCAGCTACAAGAAAGAATATTGCTAGCAAACCATCTGCGGCCCAATGCGATATCGACATTCTTAAGCCAAGAGATTCTGGACCAATTTTTGTGCTTATAAAGGAGCCGTACCAATCACTAAGCATTGAATTGGCAAAGACAAAAGCCAGAATTGCCCCACCGATTAAAAAAACTCCGCCCCAGGTTTCATCGGTGAATACGCGTTTTAACCAGCGAGCTTCTTCTTTATCGATTTCGTGAAAGACTAATTCTTTTTCATCTTTTGCCATAGCCATAAAATACCCAACAGGTAAGCAAGCCGCATTCTCACGCTGGCTTAGCTACTTGCAGGTTAAGTCTTTTTCAGGGATTTTCTTAGAGACAAAAAAGTCATCAACTACTTGATCGATGCAATCTGATCCAGTCATATAAGCAGTATGACCGTCGCCATCTAGCGTGAGCAAGATCGCATTTTCAAGTTGCTCAACTAAAGCTACGGACCATTTAAAAGGAGTTGCAGGGTCGTTTAAAGTTCCAACTACCAAGATTGGGTTAGTACCAGCTGCCTTCAAAATAAAATCATCTGTTTCAGCTGCGGGCCAATAACCACATGCCAAGTTTGACCAAGCAAGATAATCGCCAAATATTGGAGCTTGTTGCTTCCACTCAGCCGCTAATTCTCTAACCGCTTTAGCATCATCAGTTGCAGGTTTGTCAAAACAATTTATTGCATAAATTGCCTCGGAAATATTACTTGCAAAAGTTCCATCAGAATTTCTCTCGTTGAATAAATCATTTACATATAAAAATAATGAACCATCCCCATCAAAAGCTGCATTAAAGGCATCGCGCAAAAATGGCCAATAATTTTTTGAATATAAAAATGCTGCAATGGAGTAGGTTGCCATAGCTTGGGTTAAATCTCGATTTGAATCTTCTGTTGGTATGGGATTTTGATCTAGCTGTGATAGAAATTTCAGAATTTCGCTTCTAGCTGTTTCGATATTACCCTGAAAAGGACAATCTCGATTTGTAAAGCAATCGGTTAAAAATCTTTCAAGTGCGTTTTCTAAGCCGAGAGCTTGTTCAAAGGACAGAGTTTTTGAATCAATTTGTGGATCAACGCCACCATCAAGTACAAATTGACCAACGTTTTCCGGAAACATATCGGCATAAGTAGCACCTAAAAACGAACCGTAAGAAACTCCCAGAAAATCCAATTTGTCTTCATTCAATATCGCTCTAATTACATCCATGTCTCTTGCAGCATTTCTGGTACCGATGTGAGCTACTAAATTATTTTCATTCTCTTCACATCCCGCAGCCATCTGTTTTGTTAGCTCTAAAAAGTCTGCAACTTCTTGATCTGTGTCTGGGGTGCCGTCGAAAGCTAGGAAATAATCAAGCTCTTCATCCGTCAGGCAATCAATTGGATTAGAAATCCCTACTCCCCTAGGGTCAAAAGCCACAACATCAAAATTTTCTAATAGATTTTTTGAAAAAACTTCTTGGGAATAAGCTAAATAGCTAATTCCAGAAGCTCCTGGGCCTCCAGGGTTAAACAACAGACTTCCGATTTTGTTTTTTTCTGCAGGCAACTTTGCTAAATGAATTTGAATAGTGATTCCAGATGGCTCTTGGTAATTTAGCGGAACTGCAATTGAAGTACATAAAACTCCCGATAAATCTTCACAAGGCGCCCAAGTAACAATTTGTTGATAAAAGTCAGACAAGTCAGTAATCGGTGCACTGGCAGTCGGGGTAACGGTAATTGCTTCTGGGGTAGTTGGCTCCTGAGTGGAGCAAGCTGCTAGCAACAGTGAAAACACTATTAAGAAAAAAATCTTTTTCATATTTATTTGATTCTAGGTTCTAGCTAATTGAATCATCATTGCCTCT
>Ga0208547_1001723_pt1 | contig 11935 bp, 9 predicted proteins | sample DEB08_DNA_5_FD_185501 | JGI IMG/M metagenome (GOLD analysis project Ga0208547, IMG submission 185501) | Aqueous microbial communities from the Delaware River and Bay under freshwater to marine salinity gradient to study organic matter... | ecosystem: Environmental > Aquatic > Marine > Coastal ... | reverse complement strand
AATGGTAACCTGATCAGGACCGCTTAAATACACACGGAGGAAACTACATGGCTTGGCCAACAAATGACTCAAACATAGTGACAACAAACCTTGACGCAGGCACGGATTCACCGGCCGCGGCGAGACCAGACCTAAAGGCCGCATTGGACGAATTGGCCAATGTGATCAATGGACGTAACCAAGCATCAGGCGTGGCGGGACTGGACGCATCCAGCAAGATCACCAACACACAACTGCCTGACACCATAATTTCAAGTTCCAGCACCGACCTAACCATAGATCCCAACACCGGGGTGGTGGTCATAGAGGACGTGGTGCAACTGAATCCAGTGGCATTCGCCTCACTGCCAGCCGCACCCGCCAAGGGACAGGTGGCATACCTGACCACGGATGGTGCCAGCACATCGAAGGACCTGCCCATCTACTACAACGGATCCAGTTGGAGATATTTCTCTGACGATTCAGCGGTGGCCACATCATAATCCATGCAGGCCATCAGGTTCCTGGGTTTATTGGAACCACTGGGAGAGTTCAGATGCCAACAGCAAAAAAGACCCACCATCACGGGCCGGGGCAACACGCCCAGATGCCAACCACCACGTCACTCGTGCCGTTTCATACTGCACATACGACCTCGCATCCAGGACATCCGATTACAGAGACAGTGATAGAACCTGATCAGGAACCCTATCCAGAGATCCTACGTAGGTCACAGCAGGACGCACACCAATATCGCACAGCACAGGAGGTCATAGACCGCATCACTGACAGGGTGTGGGTTTTCCAGAACTACCACGTGGTTGAGATAGACCACGAGGGATACATGCCACGCATACAGCAGGACGCATCGTGGCAACAGATACGTGAATGGCTACATCACCAGGGTGGTGTTGAGTGGATGCTGTCAGGTCGGGCGTGGCCCAGTCACTTCCAGAGACACCTCACTTGGATGGCACTGAATCTATAGGTAGGCGATATTTTCAGGCACAGTTTCCGACAAGGTGTTGACTATGAACCATTTCTGTTTAAGTGATATGGTTTGGTATCTCCGATACACATCAACTATGCCAGTGGTGGTTGCCCAATGTCGGGCATTCCACTGTGCAGGTGGTATGCGTTCAAGCATATGACGGGCGAACGCCACCACCCGGGCGGTTGGTATTTCGATCAGGGCACGTGGCTCTTGGGTTTCGAATTGATATTGTAATTCCTCATGGGTCATGTGTGTGATTATAACTGATCTAGTCGATGATGTCAATGATCTGTTTAGAGGTCTCTGTGAGACCTGTAAATGGAAAAACAATCACTCCGTTCCACTTCGTGATTGTGTTTTCTCATTTACCTTCTGTCAAAAGAACGCACACAAAGAAACAAAGCACGAATGAAATGAGTGCTGTTTCTGTAGTGGGCATTTCCGCAGAGCGGAAATCCTCATTGTGGTTGTCGTGATTGAATAATTCACACGAGCAGGACGCCAAAGATTTGAGTGTGGTTTATGTCATCCCGTCGGGATTCCCTTTTATGTCCTCGGCCACTCTGCCTTGACAACGCCATCACGCCCAGGGCTCGTTCCATACCTCTCGGAAACCATTGGCTTTCTTGCGATCGCCGGACCCCTGTAAAGACCAGGTGTTGTTGATCACCTGATCAAGCGAGTGTTTCACACGTTGTTCATTGTGTTGCCACAACGGACGGTGCGTCCTTTACACCCCATCAGTTTCTGAGATAACTGACCAAAACTTTTCTTATGGGAAATTGCGTTTGCCTGTGTTGTTGCCTATGTGTGATTATATATGCCAGTTAGGTCAGGTGTCAATGGTTTTGTGAGTAAATATTGATGTCCAGATGTGGAGACACTCCTTTACACGTGTGACTTATAAGGCACATCTGGCATCCGGGCGCCGGCACCTTTGTCTAACTGTTGCCATACAATCCTAGCAAGAGCCGGCCCCATCCCCCACCCCAACACCCCGTTTAGTCGCACACAGCGCCACGCACAGCGGTGATCCGCCACTTTCCAGCACACTGGCCTAGCCCGGGTCTAAATACACGCGATGCGTTATGAAATAGTGTATGCTGATCCACCCTGGCACTATGCCGCGAGGAAGACAGGAACAAGTTTTGGTGGCGGTGTCACGGACAAGTATCCCACGATGAGCATAAAAGAAATGTGTGCCATACCAGTGCGGGATTGGGTTGCAGATGATTCAATGCTGTTCTTATGGACAACTATGCCATACTTGGAAAAGAGCTTCCAGGTGATCCACGCTTGGGGTTTCGAATACACCACAATGGCTTTCACTTGGGTTAAAATGAACCGGACCAATCCCGGTTTCTTCCGGGGGGTTGGCAATTGGACCAAATCAAACGCGGAACTGTGTCTGTTGTGCAGGAGAGGTCGAGTGTTGCCCAGAGCACACCGAGATGTTGCACAGGTCATTATGGAAACACGCAGGGAACACAGCCGCAAGCCAGATAGAGTCAGAGATGATATAGTGCGTCTAGTGGGTGACAGACCCCGATTGGAGATGTTCGCGAGGACACGCACACCAGGATGGGACGTGTGGGGCAATCAAACTGACCAATTCAAGTAGATCTCACCCGCAGGTTGTATTGACCCCTTAAAAAACCCCCATTCTATGCGGCTTTTCTCACGGTTGACGCATACGGATCCTGTGCTATTATTAAAACATATACAGGGGAGTGCTAATCCGCTTTGATCCTGTAGAGAGAATAATTTCATTTTATTCTTTCTTACTTTCTATAAGCCCCCTTGATTGGGGGCTTTTTTTTGCCCATTTCTTGCGACTTTTTAGGAGGTTGACTCATTACCAATGCGTGTTATAATGATGTATGAGAACAGGGATTACAACAGATATAAAATTAGACAACTATCAATTGATCTATAAAAAAGATGGTTGTATAAAAGGAGTTATTGCTCGTGCCCATAAAAACGGGTTCCGTGCTGTAAACGACGAACAAATATTCCAACAAATTAAGCATCAATTGACCAATTATGACAAATTGATGCGAAAATTCAACAATAACGAAAAGCAATGGTGCAGTTTCACTGAAGGTCGTAGAATAATAGTGCATATCTACCAACAACTTGCGGATGTGATGCCCAACAGATTCCAATCAGCAGTAAGAACACACTTTTTGCGTGTATTGAAAGAATTCAGAGATGAGATCTACAGGGCGGACCTTTACGCCAGAGGTTGACGCAGATCAATGCCGTGTTATAATCTAGTATGTTCAATCAAGTATTAACACAACAAACAGGGAGAACAAAAATGCACACTGAATTTGACACTATGTCACCAGCGAGACAGATCTACATACAGAAGAGGGCACAGAAGAAGGGATTGACGGTTGAGGCATACATCACCAGAAATCAACCCAAAGCCAGGCAATATCCATTCACAATGCAGGAAGACGCACAATTCACCATCATAAAAGCGATCACAGATGCCGCCAAACATCAGGTGGCCCAAATGGGCAAAGCCTACAAAACTGAATATGAACAGGCGGGTGGTAAGATGACAGCAGAGACTGATAATATCTATAACAATCCAACAGATCCTGTGCGGGGTGTGAATGGCTCATTGGACACTGACAGGTTGTGCTACACATACCTGGTCACTATAGGCACACACACGGTGGGTATGGTGCAGACTGGCACTACCATTGACGATGACCAGAAACCAATTGGCACATTCATCAATGATGTGTATATAAGACCTGAATACAGAGGTTGGGGTATCGCCACGAGGATATACCAATATTGTGTTGATCGTCTACAAAGCAACGCAATCACTATCTCATATGACAGGGTAAGAGGTAGATGTGATTACTGGAGCAAATGGTTCAACAGATGGATCATTGATCCGCATTTTCTTCTACAGAAGCCTAACGGACAGGCACTGATGGTGCTGACATCAGCAGAGCATCAATCAGATGTTCAGGGCGAAATGACAGAAAGCAGTGTGGACACTAATATGAACAACTATTTCAAAGGGTTGAAAAAACTACAACAGAAGATGGCGAGACAGATGGAGCCAGCATAATGTATAAAGATCACTACCAAGCAGAAGCAAACCTTCGAAGAGCAATACGACGCTATGAGCGACAATTAGAACTATTACAATCGGGCAACCTGCAACACAGGAGAGAAACGGGTGTGAGCCTTAAACAAGAGATTGCCAACATAAAGTCTTATATCGCGATAACTCGCGAAGACTTACAAACATTAAAGGAGCCAGCATAATGACACAACGACAATTCTATGATTGGTTGAACAAGTATTACCCAGACTATGATAGCCAACACTGGAGACTGATCAAAGACCTACGAGACAGGGATTATACTTGGGAACAGATCACAGAGATCTTGGCACTGATGTTTGAAGGGCCTTACAGTGCGGATTGGTTGAGACCAAGCGGTTTTAATGACCCAGGAGAACAAGTAAAGGAGCCAGCATAATTGGTTCTGATATGCTCCGAGATACAGGAGCATTTGCGTAAACGGTTATAGGGTCAAGAAGTGTTGAGCGACACCGTATGACACACGGTTAGGGAGCCGTATGACACGGTCGAGGGTGCCTCTGGAAATCATTCTCTCAAAACCATTTTACCAACCTGATTCTGGGTCTACACCACCATAAAGAACCGTTCTCACCGCTCTTTTCGGGTTCTTTTCGGGTTGACAACGGGCGATATCCTGCTATAATTTCTATATATTCCTACCCGTCTGACCAGTTTATCGGCCGGTTGACACAAACCGGATCCATAGTATAATTGTGTTAAAAGGAATCAACGATGAAAATAGAATACGACATCAAGACCCAAGAACAACTGGATGACATCACCGCCTACATCCGGCACCTGCTGACGGAGTATCCGGATATGGACGAACTGGAGTTTTCTAAGAATGTGCTGGATTACGCCGACCAAGTGGGCGTGAGACTCAAAAAGGATCTTGTCAATTAGCCGGTTGACGGCCTGCTCATTGTGTAGTATAATAATAATATAGGGGCATCGGTGTGGGCGTCCCCTGAAATGGTAAGATCACGCGGGCCTACCAGCATTACAAAAATATCCAAATCTTTCCGGAAGCCAGGTTGACGGGATCCAGATCCGTGCTATAATTGTATAGGACGGTTAGCAGGCTACGGTCGCTCCTAGGAGTTATACTGCCGTCCCAAACCAAAAGGAGAACATTATGAACCAACAAGAAACACACCATATCAAAAATGCCATATTGGACTATATTTCCAAGCACAATATAGCCTGTGATTCAGCAAAGGCTCAAGAATTATGCAAAGAGTTAGAATTGGCCAAAATCCCAATAATGCTTAAAACTATTGGAAGATCTAAAAATTGGTATTATGATGGTTTATTGGAATTGGATTCACTATCTGAAGATGATGGATGGTATCTATCAAGAGAAGGCAGGCTTGAAATAGACTAACGCAAATTTTTGCTGAACGCAAAAAAAATCTTCGCAAAAACACGGCGAACCATTGACAACCCACTCCTATTTACGTTATAATAAATACTAACAAAAAAGGAGACAACAATGACCAAGAAGAGACCCATCCACAGATGGCAACCGGGCAACCGACCCTGGAACAAGGGGCTCAGCGGTGAGGCCGCCGGATGGACCGCAGAGAGGCGCCAGCGGGCCAGTGAGCGACAGCGTGAGCGGGTGCTGGAGAACCCAGACAAATACCACATCATGCACAGGTCAGGACCACAGCCCGACACCTGGATCACGGGACCAGATCCCGAGGTCAAGGCACACAGGCTGAGATGGAGCCGGGCCAAGGCACAGGCCAGATTCTGGAGCCAGGAGTGGACCATATCATGGGAGGACTACCTGGACCTGCTGAAGACCGCACCCGGAGAGTGGAGCCGAGACGCTGACGCACTGAACCTCACAAGGATAGACACCCAGAAGGGCTGGCACATCTGGAACGTTCGGTTGATGCGTAGGAAAGACGCAATGAAGAGACCCACCAAGGGCAAACAACGTGTGAGACCCGCGGGACGGGGTGCCAAGGCACGGGGCGAGAACTGGAGACGGGGAGGACACAATCGGGATGACACCTGAACAACGCAAACGACAGCAGGCCCAATACACACGTTCATTGCTGGACGCGGTGTATGAACCGGACCGGCTGAAACAACAGCAGATCACGGAGACCCGGCGTAGGAACCAGAGATTACGACAACAAACCAAGCAACACAAGGAGACACAATGAACAGCAAGATACAACAACAACTGGAATCCATCCAGCGGCTACAACGGGAGATAGAGACCAAGATGGAGTCCATAACCGGTGGCGGCACGCACGAGCTCTACATGACGGTGCTGATGGTGGCCATCAACAACCTATGGGCCAACGGTGTGCCCAGGGACATGATCAGGGACTTCACCACGGGACACATAGACACCCTGTCTGAGCGACCCCCAGGGAGGATGCAGTGATGGCAAAACGAAAGAAAGATCCGGTGTATGATCCAGCCGCCAGGATATACCTGACCGGCATATCGGGCGAGAGGATGAGTGCCAGCAACCCGGGTAGCAAATACCGGGAGGTGTCCGTCAGCATCTACGAACCAGACAACCCGCAGTCAGGCAGATCATTCGTGGACACGCGGATGGAGAACTACCACAAGGTGGGATGGCCCCACATCACACACATACTGGCGGAGGGACACATCCTGACCGCGATAGGTGTGCTCAGGAAGAACTACGAGCGTGACGAGATATACCTGGACGCGGACGAACTGCACCAACTGGATCTGGTGCAGTGAAGACCGTGAGGTTCTATCACCAGACCACCACGTCAACTGATCCGGACCAACTGATGCGTATGTATTGGCCCGGTGAGGTGGTGACCAAGCGGCAATTCTATGACCCCAATCGGGGATGGCAGATAGCCGCCGTGGTGCAGGTGCAGAACCGGGCGTTGTTGGATCAACACGACCATGAATACTGGAACCTGCTGATGTCCTGTGATGAATCACGGGGCGAGATCCTGATCACCGTTAAATAACAAAAAAAAAGGAGAACCCAATCCGATGCCAAAGGCCAAACTCACCACCAGAGAACGAACCACATCCAACGTCGCCGCAGACAACCTCAACAAAGGGTCAGAACTATCATTCGCTGAAGCGGATAGCAATTTCATCAATCTCAGGGACCGAAGCTGGGGACTTGCGGATGACACATCAACCGTATTACAGGTCACAGACGACAAGACCATAACCATAGCGGGTGGCACCAACGTGACCACGGCCTTGAGTGGAGACACACTGACCATAAACGCAACCGGCGCCGGGGGAGATATTGGAAACCTAGAAGTCACTGGTGGCAATTTTCAAACACTCGCAGGCACAGTTACTAATGCTCCAATAATCATTCAACCCAATGGCACTGGCGAAATACATCTTCAATCAGACTCATTAAGATTTGGCCTGTCAAACACGGACGTGTCAATCATCAGCAATGGTCGTGGCGATCTAAAATTAAGACCAGAAGATTCAGATAACCTTAATCCGCAAATCATATTAGAGACAGGACAACTAACAGGAACTCCAGGCACAGGACACATTTATTTGAAAAACCAATCAAATGGAAATCAAGGTGCTATCTATTTGAATTCCAATGATGGTGTTTTCGTGACATCGGGTAACTCATATGCATCTGCCCTCACAGTCACAGGAAATGTGGTTGCTAATGCGTTCTTGGCAGGTAATATTGATATTAGAAATAATGATATCATCAACACTAACACTAACGGCGATATCAATATCACACCCAACGGCACGGGCAAGATCGTGTTGGATGGATTGAACTGGCCCACAGCGGATGGCTCCAACGGACAGTTCCTGATCACTGATGGTGCGGGCAATCTATCATTCAGTAGCACCAGTCTAACCACCTTTGGTGATCTCACAGCCGTGGGTTCCACAATAACGGCACCTTCAAACGCGGACCTGACCCTAGCCACTTCAGGCTCGGGCGATCTTGTCAGTGCCGGCAACCACAGGGTGACTGGTGATCTAGAAGTTGACGTGATAAGGCCGGAGGCCGCTGGCAATGACATCCACCTACTGGGACTCGACGATGGTCTCGATCGAAGTTATGTTAAGTTAGAAAGTCACGGTGTTTGGATCAAAGGCAATGCGGAATTAGCCATGGATCACTCAGACTCCATCGGTTCGGGAGGTGTGTTTCACAGCCAAGGAACACAGACGCAGTTCAACAAAGGCAAGAATGACATACAGAATTTCATAATCAGGCATAACCAATCCACTGACAGTGGCGGACAGACCACTTCAGCCATATTCCACATCGAGACCTACGCGGACAGGGGTAGGACCAACGGAAATGGAATGGTGACCATAGGTGACTCAGGAATGGCGCAAGCCGGATCGCCTTCGATGATACAAGGACAGGGCACGGAGAATTTCAATGTGTTTGGCACCGCCAGACTGGAAAACGTGTTTTTCAAGGACAACAAGATATACACCGACAGATCCAATGAGGATCTAGAGATAGAATGTTCCGGCACAGGCACCATAGATTTAAAACTGCCAACATCTTCAACTATAGGTTCAAATGGGGGGGCATCAGCACTGACCGCCAATCCTGTGGGATATGTAAAGATAAAGATAAACGGAACTGAATACCAGATACCATACTACAACGTGTAATAATAAATATCTACACTAAATCAACCAAGGAGAACTAGATCCAATGGCAAAAGCAAAACTGGTCACCAGATCGGCCACCACATCAACGGTCACAGACGACAACCTAAACAAGGCATCAGCCCTAACACACGCGGAGATGGACTCCAACCTGATCAACCTCAGGGACAGCTCATTCGGCATCGCTGATGACACATCAACAGTATTACAGGTCACACACGACAAGACCATAACCGTGGCCGGGGCAGGCACGGTGGGCACCGCACTGTCAGGAGACACACTGACCATAACCGGTTCAGGCATCACGGCCACGTCAACAGACACACTACAGAACAAGACCATTGACACGGCCAACAACACCATAACGATCACGGAATCAGACATATCAGACCTAGGATCTTACATCACTGCTTCAAGCACTGACACTTTGACCAACAAGACTTTCGACGCCAATGGCACCGGCAACTCAATCTCAAACATCGAGACGGCAGACATTGCCGCGGCCACATTGGTCACTGCCGCTGACACCATAGCCTCAAACAACAACGACACCACCATCCCAACATCAGCGGCCGTGAAGGCCTACGCTGACTCAGTGGGTGGAGGTGGAGGTGGATCAGTGGGTGATTTATCAATAATCGGTAGCACAATCAGTGCACCTTCAAACGGTGATCTAAACTTGACAACATCAGGCACTGGATACGTGCAACTCAAGGCCAACGGTGGTGACTTTGACAACTACACAACGCAGACCAGATACGCGAATTCAAACTTGATGTATTGGGAAGACCTTGACCATACCATAGCCAATGACAGGCAATACAAGAACAACATCATCACCAACATCAAACTCACAGCGGGTCAGGACACATCTAACAGCAATGACAGGTGGAGACAAATATTCAGGAACACCCTGGACCTCAACGGCTCAAGCACAACACCAACATCAACCACATTATCACGTGGTGTGATGGGAATGGATTCCACGGCAGAGATCAAGAACACCAACAGTGGCACCACTTCTAGGCTGGGTAACGCATCAGGTAACCAGTCTGGTGTGTTGGTTGATACCAACGGTGGTGGTAACATCAGTTTCGAGGCCGCAGACAGTTCCAGCACCAACGCGGGTGTGGCCGGCAACATGACATACGTTGAATTGCTGGCAGGATCAGGCACAACCATAACCATACCAAAAGCGATCAACTACTACTCAACTGGTGTAATCAAGGATGGAGCAGGCACTGCCTCGGTCACTGACTCATACGCTTTCTATGCCAACGCAAACACTGCCGGCATAGTCACAAACGAATACGGTTTCTACACAGCGGATGATTCAATGATCAACAGCATCGGTGGTGTCACATTACAGAATGGTGACGTCACAACATCAGCGGTTTCTATAACAGATAATTTGATCACGACCAACAGGTCAAATGACAATTTAAACATCGAGGCCAATGGGTCAGGCAGGGTCAACATCGGCTCACCATTGGAGGACACATCGTTATACAGTGGTTTCTTTGGTAATGCCAGCAGGATCAAGGGAATGGCCGCGGTCTACGAGGACCTCGCAGTCAATCCCAACAGTTTGACAGACAGGGAGTATGGTCATACCATATTCCATGGCACCAGGATAACCGCGGACAGCACCAACGGTAACTTCAGGCCTAGGGCAGTGATTGTGGGTTCAAAGGTGGACCTGGACGGTTTCAGTTACACCAACACCAGCAACTTCCGTGGACCATTGGGTGCCCAGGTAGTGGGTGCGGCAGGTAACACATCAGCCACCAACAGCACCATCAACACCGTAAGGGGTGTGGAGAGTTCGGCCACCATCAGCGACTACTCAGGGTCCGCAGGAGACATCACCATAGTTGATGCCATAGGAAACTTCAGTGCCAACTACATAGAACGTGATGGCACCGGGGACGGCAACATCACCAATGCATACAACTTCTACGCGACCGGTGATGCCTACCACGAGGGTTCAGGCTCTATGAGTGTGACCAACGCTTATGGATTTTACTACACGGGATGGACAGGCACGACACCAACCAACCAATACGCATTCTATGACGCGACAAACTCATTAAGTGTGTTCGGTGACATACAGACACAGGCAGTTTCGATCACGGACAACGTGATCACCACCAACAGGTCCAATGACAACCTGTTGCTGAATTCCAACGGCACTGGCAGGATAGAACTTTCAACAGACGGTGGCCAATTGGCAGATTCACCAACATATCCAAAATACCACTTCTTACAAAGTAATGTCAAGGGTGTGGTGCTGTCAAGGGAGACCAGCACGGACATCGACGCACTGACTTCAAGGGAATACGGACACGTGTTACACTACGGGACCACCGTGACCAACGGATCGAGCACCAACAGCAACTGGAATCCAAGATCGGTAATATTCTCCAGCCACACCAACATGGATGGAAATGATTTCACTTATACATCGAGTAGCAGGGGACCAGTGGGCTTGTTCACGGCGGCCACGGCCAACAACGGATCAGGCAGTAGCAGTTCAACGCTGTATAACATCAGGGGCAGTGTTACTAATGCAGGTATAGCCGACTACGAGGGTGCACCAGGTCAGGACATGACCATAACACGTTGTGTTGGGACCTCTTCTGGAGTAGTGATAGAGACCACGGGGACCAGCACCAACACCATAACTGATGCATACAACTTCATGTCGGACGGCTATGTGGATTCAGCGGTCGGCAACACCAACACCATCACCAACCTGTATGGCTTCTACCACAATGCCAGCCATGGCACCAACAACTACGCATTCTATGACGCGACAAACTCATTGTCAAGGTTTGGTGCTGTGATACTTGCGAACCAGGCCGGTGATCCATCGGGTGTTACCGACTCCGCACACATCTATGCCAAGGACGTGGCATCAAGTTCAGAGGTGTTCGTCAGGGACGAGGCCGGCAACGTCACACAGATATCACCACACAACGAAGCAGGTGAGTGGCAGTATTGGTCGGAAAACATCAAGACCGGCAAGAAGGTGCGGGTCAACATGGAGCGAATGATCCGTAAACTGGAAGAGATCACAGGTGAGACTTTCATAGAGTCAGAATAAGGTTGACACAAACACAAAACCTATTATATAATAACCGTATGTTAAACTTAAATGATCTAAAGATCCTTGCACAGTTGATCGATGTCAGTTCCAGGAAAGGTCTGTTCGG
>Ga0208547_1001716_pt1 | contig 11985 bp, 23 predicted proteins | sample DEB08_DNA_5_FD_185501 | JGI IMG/M metagenome (GOLD analysis project Ga0208547, IMG submission 185501) | Aqueous microbial communities from the Delaware River and Bay under freshwater to marine salinity gradient to study organic matter... | ecosystem: Environmental > Aquatic > Marine > Coastal ... | reverse complement strand
CAAGCTTGCTGGCTACACCCAAAGCTATGCCTGTGATGTAATTGGTCGCATCACCCGTGGTGGCGAATGGGATGACGAAGGTAATGTCATCACCCCACCTGAAGTACTTGATGGCTGGCACATTAACTATCAAGGTGAAGTACCTGATGAATGGGAGCAATATGCGGTGTGGCCTGAGAATCCTGTGAGGGTTTGGGCGTAGATCTCTAAGACCTACTCGCATCGAGGCTTGGCCTGCTGTTTACGGACGGCAGGCTTTTTAGTGTATTGTTGCGGAGTAGCGCAGCGCCAACTGCCTACTCCATGACCGATCCACACACCTGGATTGAAGAAAAGCTCGCCCCAACCAAAGCTAGTGGGATACCTTGGAACTGATGCAACGTCCTGATCCGATGATTTCTTCAAAGCCGGGTGCTCAAGACACCCAAGCGATGGACAATCGCGTCAAATGGCTAGAAGCCTTGTATGTGCATGATGGTCGGAATAATCCCGACCATCCTTTTCATCACACATATACCGGCTTGGTCAGGCAGTACGCAAATGTCCCGCTATCTGACCTCTGCGATAACGACTGATGGCAAAGTCTAGAAGCCTAAACGGGCAAACATTCATCAAAGGAAAGCCTAAGAAAACCCGTCAAGGTAATGGTCAGCATTCCAGACCTAGTCACAATAGAAAGATGAAACGCGGACAAGGAAAGTAAGCATGGATGCTGCAACAAGGGCTAATTGGCAAAAAGTCAAAGAAGCCCTTGAAGCAGCAGGTAAAACTGATTGCATGTACTACAAGCGTGCATTGGCCATATTGGCTGGGAAGCCAGACCCATTGGCGTAATTGTTCTGGATAAAATCAAATCAGCAGCCGCAGCTCAATGGGTCGAATCAACATTGAGTTAATAGGAGGCATTCTTGCGCTTGCGGTTCAGGCTGGCATTGCTGTTTGGTGGGCGTCCGGGATTCACTCCAAGATTTATCACTTGGAGCATGAAATCACCAAGATGCATATGAACGTCGATCAGAACACTGAGTTTCGCATCAAATGGCCTCGTGGCGAGATGGGCGCACTACCTGATGACGTAAAGCAAGACAGTGCAATTCATGTGTTGCAAGCTGAGGTGGAACGCTTAAGGCAATCGCAGCCTTGCCGATAGAATTAATCTGAAGGAGGCCCCACCCATGATTGAGTTAGTTGCAGCAGTTGTAGGCGCCTCCATTGGTGTGGCTGGTTTATCGGCAACAGGCTTTAGCAAACGAAACAACGAATCACGCGAAGCCGTGATCAGGCTGACGATGGCAGTAGAGAGCATTGCTGGCAAGCTTGAAGAGCTGCATCAGGACATGAAAGAGGATCGACGTGAGATGTACTCGAAGCTGAACAACCATGACGTAAGGCTTACTGCGCTTGAGGGCAAAGCGAGCCATTAGCATTAAGATTGAGCCAAAGCTTTCTAGCCATGCACGTCGAACAAATTCTTGCTCACCCTGCTTTTTGGGTCGTTGTGGCAGCGGCGTCTGAGCTTATCGGCATGAGCAAGCTCAAGGACAATTCAGTGATTCAGCTTGTGTTTACTGCGCTACGAGCATTGAAGGCAAAAAAGAGCTGATCCCTTCAGATGGTCGTTGGATCATAAGATTCAGCACTCTTTCACAGTGGGATGTCTTGCAACGAGCAGTTCAGCGCAAGAAATTCCACGCAACACTGAAGCATAAGCTTGATCAAGCTGAGCAAGAATGGCATCGTTCGCAACCTCCAGCGACTTTGCCGCCAGTCCGTCTTGACGAATTACACATTCGCGCACCTTGGCATGAGCAAGACTCCGATTCGACTGACTGACCTGCTGACCTACTACAAAGGGCTTCCGCATCAAATTGCCGCGCTGAATGAACTTGAGCAGGCCATATTAAAAGCAAGCCCATCTCTCTTTAATAGGGACCAAAACTGGTACCTGACCTGGAGTTCTAGCGTTCCAGACAAGCGGCAAGATTACAAGAACGCATGGGATGGAATTTGTCAGGCTGCAAAAGATGCTGGTGCGAAATACCCAGAATGTGTAGCGGCTCAATGGGCGCTGGAGTCTGGGTGGGGAAAGCATACTTCCGGAGAAAATAATTTCTTCGGATTAAAAGGAACAGGTTCAAACCTTGAAACCAAGGAATTCCTGGATGGTCAATGGGTCACCATCACGGATAGTTTTATTAACTTTCCAAGTGTTCGAGCCTGCGTCGATTATCTAGTCAAGCATTGGTATAAAGACTATAAAACGTATTCAGGAGTGAATCGCGCAAGCAGTCGTGAAGAGTGCGCAAGGCTCTTGGTCAAAGAAGGCTACGCAACGGATCCCGCTTACAGCAAGAAGCTTATCGGGATAATGAAAACCAAGGGGGACACCAACCAGGGGCGGATCTTGGCCGTGCCGTACGAGTATCAGCTCGACAACGCATCTGGCAGCGGCTACCGAGAATGCTTCAGCAGCAGCTGCGCGATGATTGCCAAGTTCTACGGACAGGTCGATTCAGACGATGAATACAACATCATCAGGGCGCGATACGGCGACACAACGGACGTGAATGCACAAATCGCTGCGTTGCGCTCATTGGGCTTTGATGCGCGGTTCGTAACTAAGTGCAATGCTCAGGTACTTGAAAGGGAAATCGACAACGGCAGGCCAGTCGCTGTGGGATGGCTGCATCATGGTTCCGTAGCGTCTCCTTCTGGCGGCGGGCACTGGTCATGTTGCATTGGCTATACCGAAGACTCCTTTGTGTTCAACGATCCAAATGGAGAAGCAGACATGACCAATGGCGGCTATGTGAGCAATTCCGCAGGTCGTGGTGCAGGTGTTAAATACAGCAAAAAGAGCTGGCTTAGGCGATGGGAAGTTGATGGTCCTGATACAGGTTGGGCTATTCTTGTTAAGCCTGAATTTTGAAGTATGTCTGTCCTTTGCGACTGGGAGATCAAAGCTCTTTGCGAAGCAGGAATGATCGAAGGCTATTCCGACGATCTAATAAATCCTGCTTCCTTGGACGTAAGGCTTGGCAGCCATCTGATGATCGAGGTCGCAGACACCAAGGACTTCGTGAATGTAGACATTTCACATAGGACAGAAAAGAACCCTTACAGGCTGATGCCTGGAGAGTTTTGCCTTGCGGAAACTGAAGAAATTTTCAATATCCCAGATTCCCTCAGCGCTCAGTTCGCATTGAAGTCAAGTCGCGCAAGGGAAGGGTATGAAAATCTTCTCGGATGTTGGATCGATCCCGGATATTCGGGGTCTCGTCTAACACTAGAGTTGGTCAACGCTCGTAGGCACTGGGACTTGCCGCTTTACCCTGGCATGAAAATAGGCCAAATTGTGTTCTTTAAAATGTCGTCTATCCCTCTTAATAGTTATTCTAAAGTGGGTAGATACAATGGCGACCTTAAGGTAAGCGCAAGTAAGGGGTAATAAGCGCTACTCGTCGCTAGCGTAAATGTGTTGAGTCGCGGACAAATGCGTGGCCGAGGAGTTTAGGCAATGCAGACGTAGTTCGACGTGCAGAGAGAGTCTTCCCGTAAGCCAGCTGAAGTACGAAAACGGCAGCTGGCTTTGCGAAATAGGCAAGTGCCCTAGATACAGACCAACTATTGAAGATTCTGCATATCAAGTCGAAAAACGCTACCTAAACATCGCAAACATAATGTTCCTTAGCTCGGGCGCGTCAGGCCAAGACCCTGAAGATTTTGCTGATAACTTTGCAGCAAGGCTGGAAGAGCTAACAGAGGAAATAATCAGTCTCAATGTTGAGGTCTATCCGCTAGAGGGCGGATACATCGGGCACGCAATCGAAGGGACAGAGTTGGTGCCTAAAAGGAAGAGTAAAAATAACTTTAGGAAAATGATCTTTGATCACTGGAAAAGCAAGTGCGCTTATTGCGGCGAACATGCAGACACGCTCGATCACGTAGTACCAAGGCATAAAGGAGGGCTGACGATTAAAGAGAACCTCGTCAGCTGCTGCCGCCGCTGTAATGGATCAAAGGGGGCTGAAGACCTTTGGAACTGGTACACAAAACAGCCGTTTTTTTGTCAAGAAAAAGCAGAAGTCATCCTTGAATGGCTAGCAGATGGTCAGTAATATTGCGCATAGATCTGCGCCTGCCATAAGTCAGAAGAATACCGGCAAATAGCCCCACCCTTTGAGCAGGTTCTGTAGTAGGGCTCTCCACTGCGGTCATCGAACAAAGTTTCGATGTAAATGCCATTGCCGCAATCCAAGGCGTCCTCTGGCACTTCAGTCTGCCCAGAAGCAGGAGCATTTGTTTGCAAATCGTCCGCCACTTCTTTTTCCCTCTGGGAATCCAAGTCCACATTCTGATTTTACTGGCATCCAGTGGACGCACTGCCAGCAATAAGGTTTTGGATTCGTAACAGCTCTTGCGTCAGCATATAGCTGTTCTGCCTCTAAAATTGCGCCTTCAGCAGTCTCTGCGGAAAGACTTAGCTCGACTGTTTCAGATCTTGTTTTAACTACAGCCACCCATGCTCCGAGAGTGCCTGAGACAACCAAGCGACCCGAATGGGAGCGATAGCTGGCCATTTAAAATTGCATGTCTGTTTGATGTTACCAGTTATTGACAAAGCTGCTCCGAGCGGATATTGATCGCTTTATTTTTTGCGCTGAATTCAATGCGTCTGATTGTGTTATCTCTGGTTCTCCCCAGTAGACGACTTTGCCGTCAAAATACCATGGCTTGAAATAAGCCCTGTGGTTTCCATAATCGACCAGCTGGGCGCCGGTATGCCCTGCGTGCATAATAGGTACAGCAGTTGCAAAAATTATAGTTGATACATTGCGCAATCTTCAGCAGCTTGAACTCCTTCAGATGCTGGGTCAGGAAAACCAAACGAGCATCTATCTTGATCCCAGTAAGCGCATTTAAGGCACGACACTTCCAGCTGTTTTACTTTGACTTGTATTTTGCGCCGAGGGATGTCCGGCCTAATTTCGCTGAACGACTTGCCGGTCCTTATGTTGTTTACAGCTTGTCTGGATACTCCATAGAGCCTGCTCGCCAAAGAATCGCTGGTTGTTGTGAGAAGTATTTCTACGATCTGCTCGTCGGTCAGCTTCCGGTGGCCTCTACTCATGATGCAACCTCGCTGCATTGGATTCGGCATTCAGCTCGCTAGCGAAACAAAGCCTCATCTGCTCATGTTCACTAGCAGAGCTTGAGTCATCCCATTTAACTTGGATGAATTTACGAGTTGCGCCGCGAGAGTTGGTTTTAGTCGTAAAGCCAGTGACAGTGCCATGCAACGACTGCCGAGTGCTTGAATTAAAAGCTTTTTTCGCTGAAGTACTTGCAGCAACATTCAGCTCTGCCCTAGGGCGTCTGGCAACTCGATCGCCAACTTGAAACTTGAATTTCATTTTTCAATAGCCCAGTTGATGTAGTCGATGCACTTGCGCAGATCGTCGTCTCCGCCTTTGTGTAGCTCCCGGAATGCGTATTTCAGGATGTTCCCCTTGCAGAATCCACGAAATTCTTCTGGCGTCAGCGCAGAACGAATCGCATCGATGCATTCGATGTTGCCTTTTCTGTAGTGATCGCTCATTAGCCAAAGTTGTGTTGATTTTTGCGCCAGTCAAGTCCAGGCACTGGCCCTTCCCATGCTTGTCCGGTCCACATACAGCCTTCTTGGTCCTTACAGACAATTTTGAGCCGACGACCGCCGGTTGTTACTAATTTGGTGGTTTTTGTGATTCGAGTAGGACCGTTGCAATCAGGGCACGCATAATGAGGGCGCTTGCCGTTCCTTAAGACTGGACCGACGTAGGGCTTGATTTCAACCTTAGCCATCACTCCTTAAGATCAAGGATCAGTTGCTTTAGCTCTTCGTCTTCCAAGGAATCAATAGCACTCAGAAAACCTGTAAGTATTGCAAGGATCAAGCGTGCAGGAGAAAACAAAGCAAGAAAGGCAAAGTTTAATCGACGCAATGGACCAGCGTCACGGTTTAATTGATCAGCAAGAGAACCTTTCATTGTCCATTCATCTCCAGAACGTGATGCAAGGCGCGGATATACCCATCCCAGTAAAACTGATCAGGTTTGCTGTCTTGAAAGTTCTTTTCGTACCTATTGTAAGCGTCGATTAATAGACCCTTAACGGCCTCTACGCTAACATCAAGTCTGGACTCGTTCATGGCAAGGCAATGGAAAAAGGTTTTCTTGCTTATCTTCTAAGCAAGCTCAGAAAGTCTACACGCAAAAAGAAAGAGCTGCAGCACTCGAATGAAGCAATGCAACACGAAGAAGTCATCGTTTGACTAGCTCGATGCTGCTCACTGAAGAGCGAGGCCAGCGGTTCTGAACATAGACCCTAGCCTTCGTTTTGTTCTCAGCAGGTAGCTGTACCGTCATCCTGCCACCATCAGATGGCTTCAAAGACACTCGATACATCCTGGTTTTTGCGCCTGGCTCGGGCCTGCTGTGGCCAGGCCCGATACAAGCATCTCGATCAATTCCTTGAAACGTCTGATCGCGCAAGCTCTGCTGCTTCATCTTGAATTTTTTTAAGGGAAACTGGATCAAGCTCCTCTGCCAATATTTCCAAAAAGCGCTTTTCATACGCTTCTTTGTATGACACAGGAGCGCCTTTGTCTAGTGCTTCGATCTTTGCAGCAAACTGCGTGCAGATCCTTAGCTTTTTCTTGGCCCGATGGACCCATTCTTCGTCGGGCGCTAAACCATGTTTCTGCTCAAAACCGGCTACCTCGACAAGAGACGTGTTGATACCCTCAATGCACTCAAAAAGCTCGTTACGCAGTTTATCTAAATCCTCAGGTTCAAGAGACAACAGCTCAGACGTGAACACTGAACGGTCGAGGGACTTGCTGTTAAAGATTGCCATAAAAAAAACAGGGGCAGAAGCCTGCCCCAAATAAACATCAGAAGATTTCGTCGATCAAGTTGCCGTCAGTTGCCTTAGCAAGACTGGCGGCAGCAGCATCAACACTGGCGCCAGGCTGTGGAGCCGCAGCATCAGGGTTCTTCTCGTACTTGTAGTGAGGCTTGAAACTCAAGCTGATGTAAGACTTGCCGCTGCTCGACTGGCGCTTCCAGCCGCTGATAGCGATTGGAATCTCCTGGCGATCACCAACAGGCTTGCCCTGCATGATGTATTCCGCCAATGCGTAAGCCACATCGGCAGGAATGTTCATCACGCCATCAACTGACGGATAGTTTTTAGAAGGATCGTAACGATCCCCCATCCGCTTCTTGAGTTCATCGGCGCTCTGAGGAAACAGAGCACCATTTACAGCAAATTCAGCCATTAGACAGACTTAGGGGTGCAAAGGATATAGCATCCTTTTTTGGATGCATCGGAACGAACCGAATAGCGGAACTGAGCGCTGTCCTTAGACATGCGGCCAGCCACTTGAGCCACGGTAGAAGGCTTATAGCCTTCGCCAGACTCCTTGTCATAGTACTGCACGTAAAGCCCTTCTTCGGGTTTCAGAGCGAGAATCGCTTCGCGCAATGGACTCGTTTTGCTACGTCGGCCAGCGCGGGCAGGAATGTCAGCAGCACTGATTTTTTCAAGCGTAGGCATAGGGCTTGTTGATTTTCGTACAAAACTTTAACTCATCGCTGTAATTTCCGCAATAAGCGACTTGTTCTCTTCTTCAGTAAGCTCTCCTGCTTTCATGAGTTCCTCAATGCGACCTTTTATCGCTTCGCGTTGATCCGGCGTCGATTGCTTAATCTTTTGCATTGCAGCCTGGTAGTACCCGGTTGGATGCAGCCTTTGCACCAACTTCCGACGCTTTGGTGGAGTCCACTCGGAAATCATCTCCTCGGAAATCTCCGGGCTGCCATAAACACGAATGCAAGGCTCATCCTTCCGCATAGGGTGCGGCATGATTTGATTCGTTGTGTAAAACGTAATCCGCTTGCCGCGCCAAGTCTTTACGTCATTCCCAAGCATCTTGATGATTGGGATGATGTTAACCTTGGAAAGAGTCAACTCAGGATTAATCTCCTGAAACGACATCACCGTATGTAACTCTTGCTCCTTACCGTCAAAGGAGACTTCAGTGCGACGCACTTCCTTTACGGTCAGCGTCATTCTGTTATTCGCAGGAAACATGTAAGCCTTCAACCAAGGCTCGTTCATTAAGTCACCAACAAAGTCCATCACAGGCCCTCCAGTTCAAGGTCAGAAACATCGGTGTCATTGGCTGGATCGTCAACCTTGATCCAACGCGGAGCTTCCATCGTGTGGACACCCCAGCTGGACCACTCGTTGATGCCACGGCATTCCTTGATTCGACAAATAGCCTCCTCACGGCGACGGCGACCTTCCTCGAGCAGCTCTCCGCTGACAATATTCAGGCTCCAGTTAAATGGCCAAGACCACTCGTAAGCCAGCAGCACGATCTGCTTCGGGTACTCGCCATAGCGGTCCTTGTAGCCTTCCGCATAATGAGCGACCTGGATGTCATAGCCCAAGCTGTAAGCCTGACGGCTGAAGTGAGACGGATTTGCGCTACGGGACTTCTTCAGGTCCAACAACAGACCCTCGCTGAGGTCTTCCATGTCAGGCAAGTAACGGCACTCAATGTCATGGTCCTTGTCATGCCAGAAATGCGGCTCTTGGCCCTTCCCCTGTAGATACTTCGAGGTGATCGGCCCATTGACCAAATTGTCGGCAATAAGCTTTGCCGTATGGTGCCAATCTTCAGGGATCAAATCAGCGCAACGTGATCGCGCCAGATCCTGAGCTTCAGCCCAAGTCTCCTTCCCGGCCTTGGTTCTGCGGTCACACTTTGGTGCAACCACGTATTTGCGATCAAAATTCTGCGGCTCAGTAATCAAGCAATCAACAAGGCTCCCTTGACGCATGGCGTCACTAGGGACCATCGGCATACGATTCGGATCTTCGTATGCAGCCCAATAATCAACGTCAGTACCGCACGCAATCTTCTTCAGCTTGCTAGCCGAGATTGCAGGGTGGTCGTGGTAGCTCTTCATTTCAGGGGTAAAACGCAAGGCAAATTACAGAGATAACCATACCATGAAGATGCCCTGCCGGAGCAGGGCGCTTCTGGGTGGGGATCCCGACCGGACTATACCGCTGCTAAACGCACCTGAAAAGGCAGCTCCGCTGCTTCAGATGCCGTCATCTTCTTGGCCCACTTCTTGGGTACGATTTCGCTCCACACGAAACCAGCATCCTTGCACTGCTGCCTTAGCTCATAAGGGAGACAGCTGATATACACCTGCCTCGGCTCCAACGCCTGAGTCAAAAGCTGCTTTAGGTTCGGCTCGCGCTTCATCACCTCGGCCAGGTAACCGCAATCGGTCAATGCACGGTGCGCAGACCAAACAGGGATTCCGTAGTCCAAAGCGAGACTCACGACACTGGGCCTGCCGCGCTTCGTATTAAGAGGCCACTTCACGTCCTCCATTGTGCAGATCCAACGCAGCGGCATCTCAGGCAGGCACCCGCCTTCGCCAAACCATTGCGAGTCGAACGCAGCATTATGCGCAACTGCATAATCCGCATGGTCAACCATGCACCAGAAAGACTTAGCCATCTCAGCTGCTAAGTCCGGCGCCGACATCGTCAACTCCGGCTTGATTCGATTGATGTGCTCAGCCTCATTGGTCAGCGTCGGAAGCAGAAACCCAAGCTGCGAGATCACCTCTCGTTGCTTTACATCAAATAAAATTGCACCAATTTCAATGACTTTCGCGCCGTCTTCTGGCTTCAAACCAGTAGTCTCGGTGTCCAGGATCAAAACACGGTTCATCAGGATTCAAGCGTTGGTGGTAAAGGTCAGTTAGACGTTGATCTATTTCAGCCAGGATGCGCCTGGCCTCAGCATTGCTCATCGCACTCAATCAAAGAAAACAAAACCTTGCTGCGAGACTTTATCTTGCGCATTGCGCCATGAAGAGACATCGCTTCAATAATCTCAACAGTCTCTAAGCCGGTCTTCTTCTCGCGAAACACCGCTCGGTAGCGAATCGTCTTTGAAGCCTCTTCCCGGCCAGGAGACTCAGGAATGTTGCCATCACGCATGATTTTGCCCCAGTCCATTTGATAAAAGATCCGGCATTGGCTGCAACAATTTTCTCAGCTCCTTGGCGCGATATGCGCCAACAATCGAGTAATGGGCGTTGGCGCCATCGTGGTACTCAGCTGTCTAGTTCTTTGCGGTGGCAGCATCGCTACGCAAGCGGCTTATTGAAGGTACCTATTTGCCCCAGCGGGTGAGGACAAGTTGTGCGTATTCCAGCGCAGCGGTGTTGAGTGCCACGCGGAAGATACGTGGCTTGACCTGACCACCTACTGCATCAGAGCAGACCTTGGCTGCGTAAGAGAACTCATCTCGCATCGTTTCGGGCATAAGTTCCAGCAACTCTTTATCTGATGGGTATTCAGGCTCGGGCTGAGCGAGGTAGGCGCGGGCTTCTTCGGCTTGCGCGTGAATCTTGGCAATGTTGCCAGGAAGATCGTGCTTTTCTTGGGAATATCTAGAGGCATAATTGCCCCAACCTTCAACATCTTCGGCTGCGTCGTGCAGAGCATCAGCCAGCCGCTGAATCAAGTCGCGTGTGGTGTCAGTCATTAGCGTTGTTGCCATTGAACGGATCCAGAGATTTCTTCGCATCCAATGATGCCCAGAGCACCTTCAGCCCATTCATTAATCAAAGATCGCATTAGGATAGAGCGCATCTCTGGCTCAGCCCAGCGATCGATGTCGAATCCTTGGAACCGGGGATCATCCAATGAAAAGCCAACGCAGTAGCGGTTGCTCACTAGATCTTCAGATGGGACTTTGTGAACAACGGTGAGAATTAAAGTGGCGTACATGGGGCAAGTGTCAGTCATTGAGCTGTAATCAAAATCAAGCGTTGGGATGCCCCTGGACTCGTCATCCAGGGGCTTTTTGTTGGGCGGCTAGAAATACTTCTTAATTTCAGTCAACTCGTTCCAGGAAACAAGAGTTTGCCCCTTGTGCTGATCAAATTAGAGCCATGACCACCCTCCACAATTCTCACAGCTGAATTGGAGGCGGGCATTCTCTCCAGAGGTCTCAACCTTTCGGAGGTGCAGCATTGGCGCCTCTTTTTCACCGCAATGAGGACAAACTAAAGCGTGCGCATGGCTTTGCTCAATTCCAATTGGCAAGGGCCTTTGGGGTAGTTCGAGAGCCATCGGATCAAGCTGCGCTAAAGGGGTTGCCGCCGCCGATCAGGCGGGTGAGGTCGTACCCGTCCTTCTGTGCATCGCTCCAGGCTTCAGCGATCTTGTCGTCGTAGCCCTTCTTGCGGGGTGCAGGGCGCAGCTTGTACTCGGTGTTGAGTTGCAGGCCGGTGCGGGTGATCGTGAAGTCCCAGCCGTTGAGGTCTGCGTAGTCGTCTTCCTGGCTGACTTGATCGAGTTCTTTGATCAAGCCCTTTTGGGTAAGCTCCAGCACCTTGATGGTCTCTGACTGGTAGTCATAGACGAAAAGGCTGATCGCAAACTTGGGCTGCTCCAGGCCGGAGCCGTCCAGCTTCTCGCGTTGCTTGAAATCGCCCAGCTCGATCTCAACATCGCTAGGTGAAGGAACGTCAAGAAAACGGAAAGGTTTTTTCTGGCCGTCGAGCTCGCCCCAGACTGTCCAGTATTCGAGGGGAGACTCGCTGACGATGGCGAAACGCATCTGACCGCCGTCGGTCAGCTTGCTGGCACTGAGGTATCCGCCGGATTGCGCTCCAGTGCCGTTGACGGTTGCTGATGCTTGTTGAGAGAGGAAGCCCATGTGCTCCTTTGCACGCTTTGGCTTTAGCAGTGTAGCACAACTGTCAACCTGCCTAGAATAAAAAAAGTAGACGCATCGCTTAAATGCGCCTACTTTGTTGTCGCCGTAAATCGGCTAAACCCCGCTTTAGTGTAGCAAAATGAGTCTCACGCTTATTGACTTCGTTCGCCAGCTTGCGGACG
>Ga0208547_1001704_pt1 | contig 12027 bp, 12 predicted proteins | sample DEB08_DNA_5_FD_185501 | JGI IMG/M metagenome (GOLD analysis project Ga0208547, IMG submission 185501) | Aqueous microbial communities from the Delaware River and Bay under freshwater to marine salinity gradient to study organic matter... | ecosystem: Environmental > Aquatic > Marine > Coastal ... | reverse complement strand
GCACTTTCTGCTTGCTCTAGCACAACCACATCAACTCCAGAAGTCGAAACCTCTTCTATCTCACCCGAAATTGAGAAAATTTCTGTTGCAGCAAGTTTTTACCCACTCGCCTATGTAGCTGAGCAAGTTCTAACAGGCGTGGCGGATGTTAGTGTAATTGCAGCAGGAAATGCCGAACCTCATGATTTTGAACTTTCCCCATCGCATATCGCCACAATTACCAACAGTGATTTTGCAATCTACATTCCTGATTTTATGCCGGCATTCGATGGAGCACTAAACGATTTAGTGCCCGAACAAATTATTGATGCTACAAATGGTATTAATCTTCTAACGGCCAATCATGAAGATGAGGAGCGTGAACATGAATCAGATCATGATCATCGTGATGCCGATCCCCATTTATGGTTAAATCCACTTAACATGACCTTGATTGCAAATCAAATTAGTGATGTTGTTATTTCTCAAAATCCAGAATTGAGAGAAACGATAAATAATAATCTAAGCAATTTTAAGAATAAAATGACTAATCTAGATAATCAATTTAAAGAAAGTTTAGCTAATTGCAACATTAATACTCTTTTAGTTTCTCATGAAGCATTTGGCTATTTGGCAGATCAATATGGATTTACTCAATTAGGAATATCTGGAATTTCTCCAGAAGCAGAACCTAGTCCAGCTCGCTTGGCTGAAGTAGCAAAAGTAGCTAAAGAAATAAACGCTACAACTATCTATTATGAAACAATTGTTGATCCCAGTGTGGCAAATACTTTAGCTAGTGAAATTGGTTTAGTAACTGCTGTCTTAGATCCTATTGAAACAAAACCGCAAGATGGAGATTACTTGTATGCTATGCAAGAGAATCTAGAAGCAATAGTTCTAGGACAAGGCTGCAGCTAATAATTAATTTAGAAGAAGTTTGCGTAGATCTAGCAGGTCAACGAGTCATTGACCAGCTAGATCTAGCTATTTCGCGCGGTGAATTTATCGCAATTCTTGGTGCCAACGGAAGTGGCAAAACTACTTTGCTGCGAGCGATACTGAATTTAATCCCAATCGCTCACGGAAAGATAAATATCAAAGCAAATAAAATTGCCTATGTTCCACAGCGCTTACCTGCTGTTAGCGGAATTCCCATTTCAGTATTTGAATCTGTCTCCACCGGTTTGTTAGATGGGAAAATCACACTTTTTTCAAAAAAGACCAACAAGGAAAAGGTTTTCCAAGCACTCAAACAAGTTCAGATTGACGATTTAGCTGTTAAATCATTAGCTAAATTATCTGGCGGTCAATTGCGCCGCGTAATGATTGCCAAGGCGTTGGTAGCAAAACCCGACTTACTATTACTGGACGAACCAACTGCTGGCTTAGATTTCAACAGTCAAAAACGCTTATTTAGTACTCTTCAAGAATTAAAGAAATCCGGAGTAACAATTCTTTTAATTACTCATGAACTTGGCGGATTATCTGCGCTAGTTGATCGGGCCGTCGTATTGGATCGAAAAGCCAAAAAAAATATTTCTTACTTTGGCAAACTACCAATCCCAATTGAATTGGATCCGGAATCTCATCATTCAGAAGAACTAAAGGCAAAAGTCTCAGAATCAGTTTTAGGTCTAAATTCATGAATTTAGAAATATTTACCTTTGAATTCGCTCAGCGAGCCTTAGTTGCGAGCTTGCTAATTGGTTTGGTTGCGCCATTAGTTGGTACCTATTTAGTTCAACGCCGTTTGGCACTTCTTGGTGATGGGGCTGGACACGTAGCGCTAACTGGCGTTGGCTTGGCTATTTTATTTGGTTGGACTCCTATCCCCTTTGCTTTAGTGACAGCAACTTTGGGAACGGTACTTATTGAATTAATTCGTGATCGCTCTAAAGCTGCGGGAGATTTAGCACTAGCTCTGGTTTTTTATGGAGGAATTGCTGGTGGAGTATTTTTTGCTTCACTGTCACCAGGTGGAACCAGTGCCGCACTTAATTCGTATCTTTTTGGCTCACTTACGACCGCATCAAGAGCCGATTTAATTTATTTAGCTTTAATTACAATTATTATTTTTATAATAATTTATTTATGGGGTCCAAACATATTTGCAGTTGGAATAGATACAGAAATTGCAAAAGTGCAAAAAATTCCGGTAAAAGTTACTGCAATAGTTCTTGCAGTGCTCTCAGCGTTGACGGTAGTTGTTGGAATGCGAGTGGTTGGATTACTTCTAGTAAGTGCAATCATGATAATTCCTGTAGCAGCAGCGCAGCAAATCACCAATTCATTTAAATCGACCATGCTACTTGCTTCACTTCTTGGATTAGTATCTTCTGTAGTTGGTTTGCTGATCTCATTTTTTGTTGATGTTCCGCCAGGCCCGACGATTGTGATGGTTTCTCTAGGTATCTTTGCCATAATGGCAATAGCGGCTGCTCCTTTTAAGAAAAAAGAGAAACCTGTGGCGCCTCTGCACAACCATTGAGGATTAATCAAATGGCAACGAATACTCGCGCAACCAAGCAAAAGCTGGCTATTACTGAAGTTTTAGAGGGTCAGAATAAATTTAAGTCAGCACAAGAAATCCATGAATTGCTCACCAAGGCTAAATCTAAAGTTGGACTAGCAACGGTTTATCGATCTTTGCAATCAATGGTGCAAGCTGGCGTTGTCGATGTAATAGTAAGTAGCGATGGAGAAAGCCGCTACCGAGCTTGCAGTCAAGACCATCATCATCATCTGCTTTGTCGCCGCTGCGGACAAACACGAGAATTTGTTGCACCAGAAATTGAAAAATTAGCTGAAGTGATTGCCAAGAAATACAATTTCACCGATACTGATCACATAATTGAAATTTCTGGAATCTGCAAAGATTGCAAGTGATACATCTTGACTAAGAATGCTAACTTGGTTTCAATAATAAAAAATAATCAAGCAACTTGGGCAACGGCCATAGTTAAGAAACTTGAAGAGTCAGAGCCTTGGTTCAAATCTACAAATCCAAATCATCGAGCTTGGCTTACTCTAATAACGCAGCGAGGAATAAATGCCTTTGCTGACTGGTTAGAGGGAACCCCAAATCAATTTTCTACCGCTTCATTTTTTGAAAACGAAGCTCCGCGCGATCTAGCACTAGCAATTAATTTTGAACAAATTGTTTCTGTAACTCAAAAAATCTTTACCTATGTTGAAAATGAATTATTAGAAATATTAGATGACGATGAAAAGTCAGCGGTACAAGTACAATTACTTAGATTTTCTAGAGATATTGCTTTTGCTACTGCTTTAGCTTACGCACGTGCTGCAGAGGTTCGAAGCGCTTGGGATGCAAGACTTGAAGCAAAAATTATCGATGCCCTAATTGATGGAGAAAATTTTAATGAAATCGAGGTTAATGCTGCAGGCTTGGGGTGGAGTGAAGTAAAAAATATTTTTACAATTGTAGGCAAAAAACCTCAAAAAGATTCTGCTTTAGCTGTTGCTGAAATACATAGAGCTGCGCGTAACCAAGATTTATTAACAATCGCCGGCGTCAGAGGTGAAATGTTAATTGCTCTAATTTCTAATTCTATAAACCCAGAAAGTGCTGCTAGATATTTTTCACCTAGATTTGGAGAAGGTTCCATTGTTTATGGAAGAGTGGTTGATAATTTTGGTCAAGTATTAGTTTCTACAAAAGAAGCAATTGCCGGATATTTAGCTAAAGAAGCCGCGCCTCAAAGCCAAAGAGTTATTTCTGCCTCACAGCTGCTTCCAGAAAGAGCGATTAACGCCGACCCGTTAGCTCAAAGTGAACTTATTGAAATTTATTCAAAAATGAAGACTCTTGATCCCGACTGGCTCAACACTCTTGAAGCTTTTTTTGAATGCGGTGGCTCACTAGAGGCAACTGCACGAAGCCTTCATATCCATGTGAACACGGTTAGATATCGATTCAAAGGAATTGAGCAAGCTATCGGCCTTTCCCCCACCAAAGCGCGTGATGGTTACCTGCTCCAGGTGGCAATCTCGCTGGGGCGGCTCAAGCAGAGATAATTAGAGGTATCCTACAAATTGAGGTCTACCTTTTCGTAGAATCAAAACCTTAATTACTAGCTTAAATTAGGCAGGATTAGCCCGTGCTTGCAATTGTTTCGCCTGGTCAAGGGGCTCAAACCCCTCAAATGTTTGAAGCATGGTTGGCTAACCCAAGAGTAAATGAGATTCTTACTTCTTACTCGCAATTTGTTGGATTAGACCTAATTCAACTTGGCACAACTGCTGGCGCCCAAGACATAAAACAAACCCAAATATCTCAACCTTTGATCGTAGCCGCGTCTTTAATGACAGCAGAACTACTTGATCTCACGGAACTAAAGTTTGATCAAAACTCTGTTGTTCTAGCTGGTCACTCTGTTGGGGAATTTGTTGCCGCCTATCTAAGTGGGGCAATCTCATTAAGTGCAGCTCTTGGTTTAGTAGCAGCCAGAGGTAGCGCGATGTCAGCTGCGGCGAAATTAAATTCAGAGACGGGGATGAGCGCTGTACTAGGTGGAGATAAAGATCAAGTTATTTCCCATTTGCGAAGTCTTGAGCTAATTGCTGCGAATGTAAATGCTTCAGGCCAAGTTGTGGCTGCTGGGTTAAGCTCAAATCTACAAAAACTCAGTGAAGCTCCGTTGGAAGGAACCAGAGTTAGAGCCTTAGACGTTAGTGCCGCTTTTCATACCGATTTTATGTCAAGTGCTAAAAATGATTTAACGGCACTTTTTAGAGAAACTACTTTCAGTGATCCTATTTTAAATATTATTTCAAACAAAGACGGCCAAATAGTTTCAACTGGTAAAGATTTAAGAGAAAAACTTTTAAATCAAATTGATTCACCTGTTCGCTGGGATCTATGTCAAAAATACTTTGTAAACCAAAAAGTCACCGGCTTATTAGAACTAGCTCCTGGAGGTGTGCTCACGGGAATTGCAAAGAGAGAAGTTCCAGACGCTGAACTCTTTTCCATAAAAACTCCTTCAGACATTGAAAATGCCAAAGAATTCATCAAGACCCACGCCAGGGTAAACCCATGACTCAAATTAAAGCGCCGTTCAGACCAAATGGCACAAAAGTTGCCGGGGTTGGTGGTTATCGACCAAAAAGAGTAGTAACAAATGATGAAGTTGCACCTTTAATTGACTCTTCAGATCAATGGATCAGAGAACGCTCTGGGATTATTCACAGAAGATTTGCCGGCCCTGATGAAACTGTTGCCGAGATGGCAAAATTAGCAACTCTTAAAGCACTCGAGTTTGCAAATATCGAACCAGAAAAAGTTGATTTACTTATTTTGGCGACTGCAACTAACCCCGCACAATTGCCAAATCTAGCTATGGAAGTGACTCACAAAATCGGGGCAACTCATGCTGGTGCCTACGACCTGGGTGCTGCCTGCTCAGGTTTTAGTTACGGGGTTGCCGCTGCTTCAGAAGCAATTCTTGCCGGTGATGCTGAAGTTGCAGTAATTGTTGGTTCTGAACGAATGAGTGATTTTGTTTCCCAGTACGACCGTGGAACGGCATTTTTATTTGGTGATGGCGCAGGTGCCTTTGTTATAACTAGTGATGAAGAATTCAAAATTGCTCCTCCCGTCTGGGGAGCAGATGGATCAATGGCAGAAGCGATCTGCATGACTAAATCATGGACTGATTTTCAGGCAGAAACAGCGAGCGAATTCCCCTCGCTGAAAATGGAGGGTCAGAGAGTTTTTCGATGGGCAATCACCGAGATGGTTCAGGTAGCTCATGCAGCGTTAGCAAAAGCGGGAATCCAAGTTGCTGATTTGGGTGCTTTCGTCCCCCATCAAGCAAATCAAAGAATCACCGATCACATCGCAAAATCTCTAAATTTACCTGAGCATGTTGCGATTGCCAAAGATGGAATCCAAATGGGAAACACGACTGCAGCCACCATTCCGCTTGCCCTGGAAACACTTATGGAAAACAACGAAGTCAAATCCGGTGATCTCGCACTGATTATGGGGTTTGGCGCAGGTTTATCGTATAGCGGTCAGGTGATTGCTATACCTTAAATATTTCAGAAATACTGAAATATAGAGAAAGGAAAAACGATGACAGAAGAGCAGATCTTGTCAGAGTTAGCAGAGATCCTTAATGAAGTTGCAGGGGTCGAAGCTTCTAAGGTAAGTGCAGATAAATCATTCTTAGATGATTTAGAAGTTGATTCGCTAAGTATGGTTGAAGTTGTAATGGCCGCTGAAGATAAATTTGGCGTGAAGATTCCAGATGAAGAAGTTAAGAATCTTCGTACCGTTCAAGATGCAATTAACTTCATCGTAAAAGCTAAATAACTAAATCCGGAGGTCGAGTTATGTCAACAAGAGTTGCGATTACAGGTTTAGGTGCAATCACACCTATTGGTGCGAATGTCAACGAAACTTGGAACAACGCGCTTGCTGGAAACTCCGGAATCGTAAAGCTTGGTGATGAATGGGCAGAGGGATTAGCTGCGCAAATCGCTGGGAGGGTAACTCAAGATCCTTATGAAGTATTGGATCGGGTGCAAGCACGACGAATGGATCGCAGCACCCAACTAGGCGTAATCGCAGCTAAAGAGGCATGGAAAGATGCCGGAGCCCCCGAGATCGAACTTGAAAGACTTGGAGTTCATTTTGGAACCGGCATAGGTGGGCTAAATACCGTAATCGAACAATACGAAATCATGATAAATCGTGGTGCAGATCGAGTTAATCCCATGACTGTGCCAATGATTATGCCGAACTCTGCCGCAGCCACGGTGGGACTTCAGTTTGGTGCTCGTGCAGGTGTCCACTCACCAGTTTCTGCCTGTGCCACCAGCGCCGAAGCAATAGCTGGTGGCTTAGAAATGATTCGAAACAACAAAGCTGATGTTGTCATAGCGGGTGGAACAGAAGCTTGTTTAAATCGCCTTGCCGTTAGCGCCTTTGCTGCCATGAAGGCACTTTCTACAAGAAACAATGAGCCAGAGAAAGCATCGCGCCCTTACGACCTCGCCAGAGATGGCTTTGTGATGGGCGAAGGGGCTGGAGCTTTGATTTTAGAAAATGAAAATCATGCCAAAGCTCGTGGCGCAAAAATTTATGGTTACTTAGCTGGTGCTGGTATGTCTGCTGATGGTTACCATATTGCCGCCCCCGAGCCAGAAGGTGCAGGTGCTTCAAGGGCAATTAATCAGGCACTAATTGATGCAGATCTATCCTCAAGCGATGTTGCACATATAAACGCACATGCCACTAGCACCCCTGTGGGTGATATCGCTGAATATAAAGCAATGCGCCGGGCGCTGGGAACAGATCTAGATCAAGTGCTGGTTACCGCAACCAAATCGCTCACCGGACATTTACTGGGTGGCGCAGGTGCTGCTGAGTCTATTCTCACAATCTTAGCTTTGGCTAATAAGCAAGCACCACTAACGTTGAATTTAGAAAATCAAGACCCAGAAATACCAGTTAATGTTTCAATCAAAAATAAAAATCAATTGCCAGACAACGCCAGGGTAGCTCTAAATAATTCTTTTGGATTTGGTGGGCACAACGTTTGTCTAGTTTTCACTAACTAATCTTCACAAATTTTCTCTGATTGATAAGTATAAACCTTTAACCCCCTGTGTAAATCTGCAACCGCACACTTGTTTTTTCTAAAAATCTCGCGATCATTCATATACATATTTAATACTTCAGCAGTTACAGGATCCGAAACCCAATAAACACCCGGTTGCTTTGCTAACGCTTCATATGGATTATTTTTCAGTAAATCTAAGCTATTCCTTTTTTCGTACCATGGTGGCGAAAATGTCATCCAGCCAGAAGTTAAGTAATCAATGTCTTCACTAATTTTAGGACTTCCGTAGGCAAGCATTGCCTCTAGCGAGAATGCCTCTAGCAACCCAACATACTTTCCGTCACTATCTAGTTGATTCAACTTTAATATTGCTTGTTCAATATTAGATCGATTAACTACATTAGTTTGACCTATTTGTAACACTCCATTCTGGCCAAATACCAGAGAAAAAATTAAAATTGCCGATGACGATAAGAGTAAAAAATTAGCTAAGTATTTTTTTTGATATTTATGATCAAGAAGCACTACAAGCAACAAAACACTAACACCAAATATTAAAGGCAGATGCACGCGAGCAGGCAACCTGCTTACGGCAGAAAAGTAATAAAAAACAAAAAATAATAAAGTTATATTCGTAGTCAAAATAGTTAATTTTACTCTTGTCTTCATTTCCACTAAAAAGTAAAGAGTTATAAGGATTAAAATTAGAACTAAAAACCCAACAGATTCCTTCAGATACATTTCTGCTCTACTCAGTGTTTCAAAGAATGAACTATTGATTACGCCAACGATACCTATGCTTTCAGATGCAGTATCTGTTGCGATTCGCAATACTTCGCTAGAAAAAACTTTATTATCAAAATAAGCATTTTTTTGATAGAGAACTGCTTCTACGCTTGTCCAATCTACATTTGGTATTTCGCCATTTTCAAGTTTCTTATAAAAAACAAGCTCAGAAGGGTTTGTATCTAACTTAAAATTGAGTTCATTAAATTCTAAATAATTTGCCCATGCTTTTGATTGCTGCTTTACAATACTAGTGGCGACAGAATCTAATAATACTATGAATGCAATAGGAGTTAGGAATACAAATATTTTTGCTAATTGCTTTTTTGAAAAACTATCAAAAAATAGTAGGTAAATAAAGACATTTAATAACCCAAAACCGATAGCCAAGTATGAAGCTTCTGGGCGTAAAAAATATGAAAATATGAGCAAAAATCCACTGAAAAAAAAGATTTTTTTATTTAGCGGTTTGTTTAACATACTCAAATAGATACTAAAAGCCACAAATCCTATAAAAATTCCCGTGACTGTAAAGGTGGGTCTAGGGGAGAACCAAATCACAAAGATACTCAAAACCAGAATAAGGAAATAAAAAATATTTCGTTGTTTTAGCTTGCCCTTCTCAAGGGAGATGCTTGCTAAAACTGATCCGCCAGAAATCACAAGAAATAGCTGAATAAGTCCGTGCCACCCAACACCTTGATCAATGCTGTAGAAGAATTTAAGAATAAATCCATAGAAAATAGATGTATATGCCGTGATCGCTGTCGGTGTGGTACCACCAATTCCTGAGGTAAGCCAGACAACAATTGAATCGTCGTTCATTCCATTAAGTGCAGGGCCAAATAGAAGTACTGAAGTGACAGCTAGAAATAAAAAATAAATTGCAAAAACAAAAAATCTAGCCATATTAATTATTTAACTAGCCAGTTCGATTCAGCCAGCGAACACTTGTATCGCTCTGCGCCCTTCGAAACGGCTCTAACTCTTCATCCCATGGGTCACCTAATAAAAAAGTGATTTCGACTTCAGCTGGCTCAGATTCTTCAATACTTCGCTTTAACGCAGCCCTTATTCTTGATTCAGGAATATTAGTTTCACCAAATTCATCAATTACTGCTCGATAAACTCCAAGCGTTGGCGTTAAAGAGTAACGCTCTCCTTTTGAATAATTTGTTGGTTGTTGCGTAATGTCCATGCGAATCTTTGACCACTTAGCCAACGAAGAAACTAGTCGAGAGGCAAACCCATCACTACCTACCCAAGTAGCACTTGCCCGCATTGAGCCGGCTTCTATCGGTTGCGGTTCCCAATTCAAAGAAACTTGATTTTCACAAACCGCCGAAATAGCCCAATCAACGTGAGAAACTAAACCACGCGGCACAGAGTGCATGTGCAAAAAACCTCTGGCATTTTGAACTTTGCCAGCAATCAGGGCATCCACTTATCTTCCTCCTAGCAATAGCTTCGCCTTCCCCGACGGACTTTTGCTCTTGGAAGATTAATTTATAAATTGAGAATACTACTTATTGCCACTCCGAACAAGAGGGGTTAATTTAATTACCTTTACCGCGTATCTGTAAAAATTCTTCATAATCATCTATGTAGTCAGTCAAGTCGTATGAATGGGAAGCTAAAACAAGCAATACTGCATCTGGAGAAAAGTTAAACTGCCTTCCATACGTTAACGGCGGCAAGAGCAGACCTACATCATTTCGGTCTAGAACCAATTCCTGAGCGTTTGCCCCATCGTCAAATCCCACAGTTATGCAGCCAGCTACAGCAACTAAAAACTGCCAACATTCTCTATGGGCATGAATTCCGCGAACTTCATTTTCAGGAACTCCATCAACTATGAAAATTCTTTTAACTTTAAAAGGTAGAGCTTTATCATTTTCAAATGCTAATAAATTCCCCCGTGGATCAGAATTCTTTTTTAAATTTAATAACTGCACTCCTGAAACTTTTATCTCTGAATTATCTAGACTCATAAAAATCCTTAATTTTTTCTGAGACGTAATCTATTTGCGCATTACTAATACCTGGGAATATTGGAAGCGACATAACCGTCTTGCAGAATTCTTCTGTTACGGGCAATTTAATTTCGTATTGATATGCCGATTGGCTATGATCTGGAATTGGATAATGTATTGCAGTTTGAACTCCCGAATCTAATAGATAATTCATTAACATTTCTCTAGTTTCAACAACAATCGGCATTAGATGTGCAACGCCATTTTGCAATTGATTAGAAAATTTAATAGGTAAATTAGCTAGATTACTCATATACCGATTAGCAGCTAATTTTCGTAATTCATTGTTTTTTTGAAGTGATTCAAGTTTTTTATTTAAAACTGCTGCCTGAATCTCATCTAATCTACTATTTCTGCCAAATGGAGTTTTGACATCATATTTTTCACCCCAGCCGTATTGGCGAATACTCTTTACTATCGCAGCCAAATCACTGTTTGAAGTAACAAGTGCACCACCATCTCCAATAGCGCCTAAATTTTTAGTCGGATAAAAGCTGAATGTTGATATATCGCCAAAGCTCCCAGCAAATTTATTGTTAATTTTCAAGCCATGGGCTTGCGCGCAATCTTCAACCACGTAGATATTTCGAGCTTTTGCCAGCTTCACAATTTCTTCCACATTTGCAGGTAGTCCATATAGATGGGTTACGACGATCGCGCTAATTTTCTCTTGCTCAATTTTCTTTGTGAGATCCTCAGTTGAGATCAAAAAGCTATCAGGTTCGATTTCAATAAATATTGTTTCTGCTCCGATTTGATGAACCGCGGTAGAAGTATAGAAACCTGCGTTAGCCACAGTTGCAACCTTGTCTCCTCGGCCAATCTTTAAGGCTCTTAAGGCGATTTCAAGCGCATCGGTGCCATTGGCAACCGTTATGCAGTGAGATGCGCCCAGGAACTGGGCAAAATTTTGCTCAAATTCGGTTACCCTCTGACCTAATATCAGGTTTCTCGAATCGAGTACTTCAGAAATTTCTTTTAATAGCTCCTGACTACTGTTTACAAACTCATCGCTAAAAAAAGGTACATTTATTTTTGTACTCATAAGTTGGGCTTCGCCCCTCCAAAGCGTCGATCTCTCTGAGAATACATTTCAATCGCCTGGTAAAGATGTTCCCTAGTAAAGTCTGGCCAAAGTACATCTAAAAATACCATTTCTGCATAAGCAGACTGCCAAAGTAAGAAATTACTTGTACGTTGCTCCCCAGAAGTGCGCAGGAAAAGGTCGACTTCTGGCATTTTTGGTTCATCTAAATAGTTATTAAAAATCTTTTCAGTTACTTTATCAATTTTTAATTTAGGATTTTTCACGTCTAGCATTAACTTATTTATAGCATCAATTATTTCAGCTCGCCCACCGTAGTTAACACACATATATAAAGTTAAGTTTTTATTTGCCTTAGTCTTCTCTTCGGCTTTTAGCAATTCAGATTTAACGCTGCGGTAAAGCCTTTGCTCTCTACCCACCCAGCGAACTTTAACCCCCAAATCGTGCATCTCATCGAGGCGACGATGTATCACTTCTCGATTAAATCCCATGAGAAATTTAACTTCTTCTGGTGAGCGTCTCCAGTTCTCTGTAGAGAAGGCATAGGCGCTTAAATTTTTTACCCCTGCAGCTAATGCTCCGTGCA
>Ga0208547_1001703_pt1 | contig 12033 bp, 10 predicted proteins | sample DEB08_DNA_5_FD_185501 | JGI IMG/M metagenome (GOLD analysis project Ga0208547, IMG submission 185501) | Aqueous microbial communities from the Delaware River and Bay under freshwater to marine salinity gradient to study organic matter... | ecosystem: Environmental > Aquatic > Marine > Coastal ... | reverse complement strand
TATCAGCATCAATAGCTGCTACATATAGTTCAAGTTTCAATGAATATACAGGTATTCAGATAGAATGGGAAAAATGGTTTATTACCGGTAGTGAAATTCAAGACCTGGTGGAAGGCCCACTCATCATCGATGGAAGCCCTGTTCTTGAGCTTGTTGTATCAGCCCCGCAGACGGGAAGCGATTATATTATTACTATTGATGGAAATGCAGTGACTACATATCGTACAGGAAGCTCTTTATGGCAGCGTGTTGGTTATGGGGATGACCCGACTTTAACACCTGGAATAAGTGCATCGTATGGTTTAGAAACCGGAGCAGATGGTGTTATTATCGGGGATTTACAAGCATTTGTAGATGAAGGTGACATCATAGAGTTCGGTATTCAGCCGCGGATTATTACTAATGTATATGAAGCAAATGCTCTTGTAGCAAAAGCACGTGTCAAAAATATAAACATATTCTTTTCATATACATCTTCATTTACATATGGGGACATCGCAATTGGTTATATTGTTGTCTCTGGGTCAGACATATTAACACCTGACGTAAATGGAAATCCGGTGAGAGGCATTGATATTAATGGCCCAGCACAATTTCAAGATTTTATTGGTACTGGAGCAGAAAATTCATTCTATAATGGAAGCAAAATGACTTCTAGAGGATTTAATATTGAAAGTACAGACACAATAGATGGTGGGCCAGTAGTTGAAACTAGAACAGCAAATCCAAATCAATTGATATATCAATCTCCAGGAGAAAATGGTAGTTTTACAATATCAGGACAATAATCGTTATTTTTTACAATGAAAATATTTATATGAAATAAAAGGCGAATAAAGTAATGGGATATTTAAATAATAGTACAGTAACAGTAGATGCAATTCTTACTAAAAAGGGTAGAGAATTACTTGCAAGAGGTCGTAACAATTTTAATATTACTCAATTTGCATTAGCAGATGATGAAATTGATTATGATTTGTGGAATCCGGATCATCCACTTGGTACAGAATATTACGGCACAATCATTGAAAATATGCCTATAGTAGAAGCTATACCAGACGAAACGCAAATGTTGAAATATAAACTTATTACACTTCCGAAGAAAACTACAAAAATACCTGTAGTTAATGTAGGTAATACATCAATTACTTTAAGTGCAGAGGGCGACATTGCAGTAATTAGTCCAAATACATCTAACTTTACTGGTGGAAATGTTACATTAGGATATACAGCAATTCTTTCAAATTCAGACGTCGCTGATCTTAGAGTAGCTCCAGGAGGTGATATTCAAACATCAGTCTTACCAACAGCACCTCGTTTTATCGGCGATAATGAAGATGCACAAAGTGTTGCAGTAACAGGTAGAACATTTGAAGTGATTGCAAAACGACAAGTAACGGATCAAACTGCTACAGTAACCATTATAGGTAATGAAACAGGTGGTAGTACAACTATTAATTTAACAGTGAAAGCAGCTACCGTTAACACATAAGGATTTAAAATGAATATACAACAATTAAAACAATTACCTAAAGTAAGTCAACTTACAGATGCTGCGCCTGGTCAAAGCTTTGATCCTGCTTTCAGCGCTGCAGCTCCGAATGACACTGCAGCATTACAACAACAAATTAATGCATTAGCTGAACAGCGAGCTCAAGAGATTATCAGAGAACAACAACAGGCTCAAATCCTTGCAAGAAATGGTCGTACTTTTACTAAATTTGATGCTGTTAATGATGTAATAGATAACCAAACAGAAGTTGTTACAGCCGGTTTATGGAGTGATGGTTTAGCTTCGTTAACAACATATTTTACGGGGTCTGCGCAGACAACATCTCAACGTAGATATTATGTTGATGTTTATCAGAAAGATACTTCATTAACTGGTTCTGCAGTTCAATATTCAATAGCGTATGGTCATGCATTAGGTAGTGGATCTGATTCGCAAGGACAACTTAATGATTCACCAAGCCGAGCAGTATATTCGCAATATAAACAACTATTATTAGAAACTACAGACACGAGATTTACTGTCAATGGCACAGACACAGATTCTATTTATGTAATTAACTTTAGTAGATCAAGAACAAAAGAAAAATTAGATCCAGGAAATTTCGAATTGCCGTTAGCTGAAGTTGATTCACGCGCTACAAATGCTACTGGTTCAGTAACTATAAGTAGTTCAAATAAAGTATTCACACTTATTGATGATTCAGGAAATAGTGGTGCACCAACTGTTGGTTCAGCTGGTAGAGTATATAATATCGTTTCTGGGTCAATCAATGACGGAATATATAATCCAACATCACCAACATATTATGGTCTTGTTTATCCAGATTATGGAGTAATGATATTGAATGCTCAAACATTAGATGCAAACTTAGGATTTACAACTAATACTGGTTCAAGTTCTGAAGGAAATAACCATTTTGCGATGTTCCATTCAATTTCTGGCTCAGGGGCAATTACAAACCCAGCTACTTCAGACCCATATGGATTTTTAGCAAGAAATGCTGAAACTATTACAAGTACACATTATTTTGTTAGAATTAAAAATGCTGAATATAACTTTTCAAATAATCCATCGTTTACAACGGGTAGTATAGGTGAATTCCGCCAATCAACATTTATCGGAGACCCAAAAACATATATTACTACAGTAGGTATGTATAATGATCAAAGAGAATTATTAGCAGTAGCAAAATTATCTAGACCATTATTGAAATCATTTAAGAATGAAGCACTTATCAGAGTAAAACTTGATTTTTAATTTAATAACATAACTGAATTGAGGCCCTTTATATTTATAATAAATGTAAAGGGCTTTTTACTGAATAATGGCAACAAGAAGATCAAATACTAAAGGCCGGAGAGAAGATAAGTATAAAGGAAATTATCCTTCTGTATTTAAAAAGGTTGAACAATCAGATTTTAAAAAACAACAGTTTGTTACAAATAAACTTTTTACTTTTTTATCTGGAAGTGCTACGTCTAGTGCGTTGCTATTAGAAGCAAGATATACCGATCGTAATTTTCTTCCTGCTTTAGGATCTGAGTTAACATTTAATGATGCTGCAAATATTGATGGTTCATTACAAAGTGTTACATATTTTTCTATAGATCATTTATATTATCGAAAAAAAGATCAACCCAGTAAAACTTTTGGTCCTACTGATTTAACACGTACAAAAAAACATTTATATGAATCTGCATCAGTATTCGTAATACCACAACTTAAAATTGGTGAAGGTATTAAGCCAGCATCATTTCAATTCACCGGGTCAGGATTAAATTTATCAGCTGATCGATACGGTAATATAGTTGATGATGGATTTGATTCGTCTTTAATTGTTTCAGATGTAAAATTTTATGAAGGATTCAATGAATATTTTGATATTTCAAGAATTAAATATGAAATAGAAACGGGTGTTACTTATCCTGCAGGAATTACTACTACAGATGGTGATACCGCGGCAGTTGGACGCCGTGCACATTTTGATGGAGCAGGACATATTCAAAGTGCGTTACCTGGTTATTATGATAGACAACATGATTATGCAATATCATTTTTCGTATCAGGTTCTAATACTGGCAGTAACAATCAAATTGTTATTGCAAAACAATCTGGTTCGGTTGATAGATACCCATTTAGTATACAATTAAGTGGTAGTAATGAAATAGAGTTTAAAGTATCTTCTAATTCTTCTCTTAATGCTACATTGTCAGCAACTAGCAGTGTAGACGAATGGACTCACGTAGTTTGTCAAAAATCAGGAAGTGAATTACAAATTTGGATGAACGCCGGATTACATGTTTCATCATCTCATGATTTCTTGTTATATGGCGTTAATACATTATATACAGCATCAGGACCAATCAATAATGATTATCCGGTAAACATTGGTGGTCTTAGCCCCAATACCTCAAATCTTACAGGTGATCTAGATGAAATAAGAATCTTTAATAAGTCACTAACCGAGTCGGAGATAAGTGCGTTATCGGACCGTACGGAGAACGGAACGTTTTTGCAAACAAATCATGTAGGAAATGTGTTTGATAAACACGGAACAATTGTCGTTTCGAGTCCACATTATAAATATGGTGATTTAACTGCGGCTCCATTTACATCGAGTTATCGAAGTACAGTAACAACAACAGAATATTCTACATTAGTAAGAATAAGTAAAGATGATTTTAATTTAACACTCAATCCATCAACTCTGCAAGATAATGGCGTTGATTATGACACATATGTTTCAAGCAGCGATTTTGCACCATACATAACAACAATTGGATTATATAATGAATCAGGACAACTTCTAGTTACGGGCAAATTAGCTTCGCCAGTACGTAAACGGGATGATGTTGATATGAATATTTTATTAAGATTTGATGCTGACGTATGATACGACTTAAAACAATATTAGAACAAGCTTCTCGAGAAGAACAAGTTGATTTTTTGTTAGACAAAATTAAAAACAAACGGTTTGAAAGAATTGGCGCTGGCGATAATGGCATTGTATATGCAATTCAAGGAACTGATTATGTGTTTAAAATTACGAGAGAGCGTGATGAATTTGAAGTTGCATCAGTAATCGTAGGACGAGAATCTGAATTTACATGTTTCGTTCCGGTAGTGTATGTAAATGATTCTGAGAAAATGTATATCATGCACAATGCAGATCCATTACCCTCACAATATAAAACTGCTATTGATAATTTTTATGCCCGATATACTAAATTTGCATTAGATATGCAAGGCGAGGTTAGTATATTTGATTATTTAGATGCAGAAGGTTCTCGAGAAACAGAAAAACCGTTAGTTGATTTCTTGAGACGATTACAACAACAAGTAGAACGAACAGGAATTGCAGAATTTGATTTAGATTTAGACTTTAAATCAGACAACGTAATGATGTATCAATCAAAAATGGTATTAATTGATTGGTAATATATTTATATGTATAGGATATCAGTATGAAATTGGTAAATTTATTAAACGAAGCAAGATATAAAACGGTATTAAAAAAATTACCGCCAAATCGTAAAAAACCTAAGGCTATTGTTGCTCTTCGTATCAAACGTGTTGAAAGAGGGGGCAGCGAGGCTGAAATAAATGTTACTACAAAAGAACTAATAGATATTTTTAGATCTACTGATTTCCCTGCTAGATACAGAACTTCTAACTATGTTTATCAAGTAGAAATAAAAAAATCGAAAAATAATAAACAAGTAGCAATTGTTAATATTTTTAAAACAAATAATTTACCAGATGATATCGATTTAAATGAGCCAGCTGACTTTGATTTAAACGGAGCTAAAGTTTATCTCATGACGCCTGACGCAATTAGGTTTAAATCAAAAGAAATAGAAACAGGAAAATCAGGCACGGGAGAAACAGAAACATCTAAAATTGGCGATGAAAAAAAGATTGATGGCAAGCTACACGTTTGGGATGGAAATAAATGGGTATTGAAAACAGGTACCGGTACTGGTCCTAAAATTGGCGATGAAAAAAAGATTGATGGCAAGCTACACGTTTGGGATGGAAATAAATGGGTATTGAAAACAGATATCTTCACTATCACAGGCAAGGCAAAAACAGGCACAGCTACATCAAAATATAAAGTAGTTTCAGGCGATACGTTGTCTAAAATTGCTAAAAAACATGGCATGACATCAGATGATATCATACAACTTAATCCGCAAATACAAGATCCAAACAAAATCTTTCCAGGACAATCAATTAATGTTTCAGGCGAACCTGTTATTAGTCCAAAGGTAGATGTTGAAAAAGAAAAAGAAGTAGATGAAGCAAAGCCTGTAATATTAAATCAAACATATTTGTATAAACAGTTAGAATCTAAATTTCCGGAAATGTTTAGGGGTGATCGGAAAGTAGCACAAAAAGTTTATAAACAATTGTTTGTTGGTGACTTGCCTCTTTACGCAGAAACATATGAAAAATCTTTTAAAAGGGCTTTAGATAATCCAGTTCGAAATGTAGACGAACGTGGATTATTAAACATGTTTAAATCATTATCTAGAAATCAATTAGCAACATTTTTTAAAAGATATAAAGATATAAATGGTACAGAATTATATGCAGATTTATATGATACAACATTTAATACATCTGAAATAAATGAATTTTTAAAAATTATTCAATCAAAATCGTTAAATATTAGTTCAAAATCTAAAAGTTTAGTGTTTAAGAACAAACAAGATAAATTACAATTTGTACGATAATAAAAACAAGTTATGGCAAAAAATCATTGGAACTCGAAATCAAAAACGAGACAAGAAGCATATAAATATGGTTATAAATCTGGATTAGAACATAAAGTTGCAGACGCACTTAAAGAAATTAATTATCCAGTTAATTACGAAACCGAAACACTTCATTATATAGTACCAGAATCAAAACACAAATATACTCCTGATTTTGTGTTTACTCGTAAAGATGGCGGCACTATGTACGTTGAAACGAAGGGACGTTGGACTACTGCAGATCGTAAAAAAATGAAATATGTTTTACAATGCAACCCTGACATTGATATTCGCATAGTATTTCAAAATCCAAATCAAAAAATATCAAAAGGTAGTAAAACATCATATGAAGCATATGCTCTGAAGATGGGTATAAAACACGTTGCAAAGAAAATGATTCCTGCAGAATGGTTAGCAGAATGTTGCCAATTGGATGAAATTCCAACCGAGCCGAAAACTTTTTTTAAATTTTGATTGGAAGTGTGAAAAAAATTCATTATTTTCTAATGTAAGTAATGGCATTTAATTAATTGAATGAATGAAATGTTTAATGTAATGAATTCGTTAGACCAGGAATGAAATGAATGGGATGACATAAATTAATAATTATTATATTAATAAACCAGATCTTTTGAATCGTTCCGTGTTTTCATTATATTATATTAATGAAGAATCTAAAATTATTACAATTACTTGAAACAGTACTAGGTAAAGGTAAGCCAACTTCGCGCGGCAATATTTCATTCTTCTCTCCTTTTATCTCACATCATAAACCAAAATTAGAAGTACGATCAACACCAGATGAAAATGGTGATTATACATGGCATTGTTGGGTTTCTGATAAACGTGGTAAATCAATTTATACTTTATTCAAAGCATTAAATCAACCAAAAGAAAAGTTCGAGCAACTTGCAAGAATAATTCAAACAACAAGATATCGGATTGAAAAGCAAGAAGAACGAGATACTGTATTACAATTACCAGAAGAATATCATCCATTATGGGTGTATAAAAAATCATATGAATACAATGCAGCAATGCATTATCTGAAAGGAAGAGGTGTTACGGTTTTTGACATTATTAAATACAGAATAGGGTATGCAGAAGAAGGACAATATGCAAAACGAATCATTATCCCAAGTTATGATTCTAACGGTAACCTTAATTATTTTGTTTCTCGTATTTACCGTGATAGAGAAGGTATGAAACATAAAAATCCTACAGTATCAAAAGATATTATTGGATTTGAAATGATGATTAATTGGAGAGAACCAATTGTACTTTGTGAAGGTTCTTTTGATGCAATTGCAATTAAAAGAAATGCAATACCGTTATTTGGTAAAGCAATACAACCTACATTACAAAAGAAAATTATTGAAGAACATGTACAAGACATTTATATTTGTTTGGATGCTGATGCATTAAAAAATGCGTTAGATATTGCCGAACGATTCATGAATGAAGGATTAAATGTTTACTTCGTAGAACTACAAGATAAGGATGCTTCTGAATTAGGATTTGAAGCAATTACAAAACGTATTTCGGAAACTATGCAGATGTCATTTGAAGATTTAATGATGATGCGAATGGGAATGTTATGGAAATAAAGAAGATTGATATTGGGGTAGACATTATCGATAAAATATTTCATGTGTCAGATGTTCATATCAGAACATTGAAGCGACATCTTGAATATCGACAAGTATTTGAGAACATGTTTCTAACAATCGCACAAGAAGCTACTGATAGATCAATATGTGTAGTTACAGGTGATATTGTTCATTCAAAACTTGATATGTCGCCAGAGTTGATCAACATGTTAACTGAATTTTTTAATGGATTCACATTACCTACAATTGTTATATTAGGTAATCACGACATGAATTTGAATAATACACATCGTGTTGATGCATTATCTCCCGTACTCAATGTTATTCAAAATAAAAATATTCACTTCATAAAAGAAAATGGCGTATTCGAAGCAGGAAGTGTTTTGTTCAATCACATGGCTGTTGATGTTCCGCCTGCAAAGTACGTAAAAGGAACTGACATTGATACTGAACATTTTAAAATTGCATTACATCATGGGGCTGTTCATTCTGCTCGTACTGATGTTGGTTATGAAATTTCAAATGAACATGTTACGGTAGATTTATTTGATGGTCATGATTTATGTTTATTGGGAGATATCCATAAACCAAATCAAATACTTCAAGAATATCATGTTGAAGAGATTGAAGTAGATGAAAGTGAAGTTGATAAATATTTGAAAGAAGGTTGGCAAATAAAATAATGTTTTTGTTGTATTAGACATATTTATTAGAAAGAGACTAATACAACATAATCAATATGGCAAAACAAACAAAAATATGTGAGGAATGTAAAAAAGAATATTCAACATTCAACCCAAAACAAAAGTTCTGTAATAGATCATGTTATGCAAAAGCAGATTCAAGACGTAAAAAAGAAAAATACAAAACAGAACCGCATCATAATGTTGGACGAAACGCATCAGCAGAAGAACGTAAAATGAGGTCGATAATCAATACAGAAGTATCAAAACGACCAGAAGTTCGAGAGGCACGGCGCGCCGGACAACGAAAGGCTCGAGAAAATAGTGAATACCCGCTCGGATGGTCACCTGAAGCAAGAGAAAAACGTAATAAAACTATTGAAGCTAACGGCGGACATAATCTATCAGGAAAGTTTGGAACACGTCAATGTGATATCACATATTTTGAAAAACATGGTAAATGGTCATATGAAACATTGAATGACAAATCAATAAATACTGAGTTTACAAAACCAGAAATAGAAGTATTTGATATTCTAACCAAAAATAACATAATATTTGAAATACAATATGAGTTTAGAGGACGTTATTTTGATTTTGCAATACCATCTAAAAAAATATTGTTAGAAGTTGATGGTGTTTATTGGCACGGTAAAAATGTTTCTGATAATGATTTGAATGAAACGCAACGACGATCGAGAGAAAATGACAAATACAAAAATATGTTAGTAGAATCATCAGATTGGACATTGATACGTATTTGGGAAGATGAAATAAACGATTTTGATTTTAGCAAGTTATGAGTAAAAAAATAAAGTTAGTTAGAAAAAAGCCTGAAATAAGATACGTTGGTTCACTCATCCAACAAAATCATGGAGAAGCATTAGGACATGGAATTTTAGTATGGAACTTACCATCACGTTCAGCACAATTTATTGAAGTTGCAAATGATTATGGTTACATAACATTTGAGTTGGATGGAACATCGATTGTTAAAGCACCATCATATGTACCAGCCCGGCCCAGGATTAGGGTAAAGTTTAAAGACACGTCAGCAGCTGACATGAAAAAATTTCTTGCAGCGTTACGTAAAAAATATACTGTTGAAGACATTTCTATTCAGCGCATAACAGATACATCTACAAACACATCTGCAGCAAATATTACAATAGGCAATGTTCGTGATGTTGAATATCAAAATACACTCATTACAGAGCATATTGAACTTAATTATCCGCAAGCAACTGATTCAGAAATTGATGCTATTCGTCATATTAATAGATCAACAAATTCAAAATTACCAGTATTAGAATCAGTTCGTAACATAACATGGCATCCAGTTTCATTTGAATTTTCAAACATGTTTTCATATGGCGAAAATAATCATGTTGATTTCACAAAACTTCAAGATGTTGTAGGATTATTTGCACCAAATACATCTGGCAAATCATCGTTGTTAGATGCAATGACGTATACTATTTTTGATAAATGCAGTAAAACCGGAAAAGCTAAAGAAGTACTTAATAATAAATCTACACAATTCTTTGGTCGTTTTGTTTTTGAAATGAACAACGTAACGTATACGATTGAAAGAACAGGTACGCAGCAAAAATCAGGACACGTAAAAGTTAATGTTGAATTTTATTCTGATAATGAAAATCTTAATGGTGAAGAACGTAGTGACACGAATAAAAATATTAGAAAATATCTAGGAACTTATGATGATTTTATTTTAACGGCATTTTCATTGCAAAACGATCAAAGTAACTTTATCAATAAATCACAAAGAGAACGCAAAGATTTATTATCGCAATTTTTAGATATTACAGTTTTTGAGCAACTTTACCAACTTGCTGCAGAAGATATAAAAGAAACAGCTGGTAAATTAAAAGAGTACAAGAAAACCGACTTTGCTCAAATTATTTCTGATGCAGAAGATATTATTTCGCAAAATATTGATGCAATATCCAAATGCGAACAACAAGAACAAGATGCACAAACACAAAAAGATGAACTTCAAGATGATTTATTACGTCAAGTTGAAAGTAAACAACCAACAACATATACAGGTCCGTCAATAAAACAACTTAAACAAGAAGAAATTCAATTAACTGATAAGATAAAAAATCTGCAGCAAGAAATTGAAACGAAAGAACAAGAAGTTGAAGAAAAAAATGATACTCAACTTAAACTTCGTGTTGATATAAAGCAATTTAATCGTGATGATATTGAACACCACGTTGGAAAATATAATTCATATGATTCAAAGATAGAAACACAAACTAGAATAACAAATAAACAAAGGACATACGTTGATGGATTGCAAGAAAAAATACAACATCTCGACACACATGAATATGATCCAGAATGCAAATATTGTACATCAAACGTATTTGTTAAAGACGCATTACAAGCCAAGGATTGTATTGATCAAGAACGTGAGTCATTGAAACGACATGAAGAATATTTAACACGTTTTAAAACAGAGCAACAGGAATTATTCAAATACACCATACAAAAAACTCAGTTAGAATCATTGATTTCAGAACGATCTGGAATACGAGATGATATTGAACGTGATGAACTTCGTTTAGAAATTTTAGAAAATGAATTACAGACAAAAGAATCTGAATTAGAAACTTGTTTAGAACGTCAAGAACAATATACGATCAATCAATCTGCAATTGAAACCAATCAAAAAATTGAAGAACGGATTGAATTAATTAAAGATGCATTAGAACATAATAAACATGCAATATCAAAGATTACAACACGAATCAAAACGCTACATGGTGAAATTGAAGTTGCAAAAACAAAAAAGAAACATGCACTTGAAAGTTTAGATTCTTATAAAAAGTTAGAAACAGAATATAAGGCATATGAATACTATTTAGAAACAATAAAAAGAAATGGTGTACCATATGATATCATTGCAAAAGCTCTTCCAAAAATTGAAGCTGAAATCAACAATGTACTCAATCAAATAGTTGATTTCAATATGGTTCTGAATACAGATGGCAAGAATATAAACGGATACATTATTTATGATGAGGATAATTTTTGGCCATTAGAATTAACATCTGGTATGGAACGTTTCATTTCATCACTTGCAATTCGAGTTGCATTAATAAATGTATCAGCACTACCACGTCCTAATTTTATTGCAATTGATGAGGGCTGGGGGTCGCTCGACTCAGAACATATTGCTGCAGTAATCAACCTATTTGAATATTTTAGAAATAAGTTTGACTTTTCAATTATTATTTCGCACGTTGATTCTATGCGAGATATGGTTGATAAATTACTTGAAGTTAACAAACAAAACGGATTCAGCCAGATTCATAATACGTAATATTTATAATAAAGTATTTCGTGTATGAAAAGAAAAGAAACTACATATAAAGGCTTAGACACATTCGATGTGTTTTTTACTGACACATCACTCACATCGCCTGATGTATTTCAAATTA